>VOFG01003439.1_pt1 | contig 68654 bp, 73 predicted proteins | sample 5384171 | NCBI WGS metagenome assembly VOFG01 (sample SAMN12384726, study PRJNA508395) | human gut metagenome | isolation source: healthy gut F | host: Homo sapiens
TCTACGATAATTTTCTGTACTTTTGATGCGATTTCAGACATAATTCTAAGTTTTTTTAAGTTTATAAATAATGTAATTTATTGATTTTTCGCTGCAAAGGAATAAATATTTCTGATTCTAAGCAAATATTCAGGCAAATAAATGCTTTCCCTTTGCACATTTTTATACATTCTGTGCACGTAAACTTGTTTTTTATGCCTTATTCCTTCGTAAATGATAGTCGCCGCGCAGTTGTTCAAACTGCTCCGGGTGTGCACGCAATTCTTCGCAGTCCTTGTGCGGGTTATACAGTTGAAGTACCCTTACATTCTCGTCCTGCGACAAGGTTTGATTCGGATTGTTGGGGAGGGTAATATGAAAATCAGCCTGTTTATGGAAGAAACGGCAAAATGCTTCCAATACCATGCGGGTAGCATTGGCTTTTCCGTCGGCTGAATAACCGGCAATGTGAGGTGTGCCGATAAATACCTTGTCGAGCAACTCCTGACTGATGTGAGGTTCGTTTTCCCATACGTCAATGACAGCACCCTTTACGAGCCCTTGATTCATTGCTGTAAGCAATGCTTCTGTATCTACGACTTCTCCACGTGAGGTATTGATGAGATAAGGGGACTGTTGTAGTTTTTGAAAGAAAGTGCTGTTGGCCAGATGGTAGCTCTTGTATTTCCCTTCCCGGATGAGGGGTGTATGAAAGGTCAGAATGTTACATTGTTCGGCCAGTGTGTCTAATGAACAGAAGCCTTCTTCTCCCTGATCTGCCCGGGGAGGGTCATTCAGCAGCACCTTCAATCCAAGGCGTTGTGCCATCTGCCGAATACGTTCTCCCACATGTCCTACACCAATAATACCCAAACAAGATTCTTGGAGGTTGAGTCCCTTTTCTTTTTGAAGGAGCAGAAGTACAGCGTGAAGATACTGTTCTACAGCCCCTGCATTGCATCCGGGACAATTGCTCCAGGTAATCCCGGCTTGCTGGCAATATACCGTATCAATGTGGTCGAAGCCGATGGTAGCTGTCCCGATGAACCGTACGTTGCTTCCTTCCAGCAATTCCCGGTTACAGATTGTCCGTGTGCGGATAATCAGGGCATCTGCGTCTTTAACGACCTCCGGTGTGAAGGCTTTCCCCGGCAGATAGACCACTTCATCCGCCAGTTGTTCGATGGCTTCGCGGATGTAAGGTATTTTGTTGTCTACGATTACTTTCATTTTTATTATATGCAGTTCTAAAGTCTTTTTTAGAATCTGCAAATGTATATACTTTTGGTGAAATGCGATACTAAAACATAAACAATGCATCGTAAATCTTATTTTATTCCTATCTTTGCCAAATAGGATTAATTATGGTACAGCAGTATGATTATCTGATTGTTGGCGCTTATGCCTATATGGATGAAACCATAGAAACGGTATTGAATTTAATGAAATAAGAATCTGTAAATGAATAAATAGCATGAAAAGTCTGCATATCATTACTCCGGTTAAGGATTCTATAGAGTTTACTTTAGAAACAGTAAAGGCTATTTTGGATTCCGAGATAAAAGTTCCTTATACTTATACGGTATATAATGATTTTAGTACGGAGGAGAATACAAAAATTTTGGAGGAAAGTTCAAAGCAATTGGGCTTTCGGTTAGTTAATCTGTCTGATTTGACAGATCATCCTTCACCTAATTATTTATTGGTGTTGCAGATGGCTCAGAAGGAAGCGATTGGGGCAGAAGCTGGTTTGTTGATTGTAGAATCGGATGTGGTGGTGAAAAAGAATACCTTGCAAGATTTGTTTGATGGAGCTTTGGCGCGCCCTGATTGTGCTATTGCAGCAGCTGTGACTACGGATGAATCTGGAGAAATAAATTACCCTTATCTGCATGCTAAGGGAAATGAGAATAAAATCTATGCGGAAAAGAAACATTGTAGTTTTTGTTGCTCTTTGTTGACATTGAGGTTCCTGAAAGAATTTGATTTTCACCAACTGGATGCTACGAAGAACTGGTATGATGTAACGATTTCTCATGAGGCTTTAAAGAAGGGTTTCCAGAATTATTTGTTTACTGTCTTGCCTGTCTGGCATCGTCCTCATGGAAGTCGCCCATGGAAACAGCTGAAATACAAGAATCCTTTGAAATATTATTGGTTGAAGTTTACAAAGGGATTGGATAAGATTTAGTTAATACGATTTATGAGTTTCTTTAATCATCAGACTTTGGTATTAAGTCCCGGATGTGAATCGTTTAGGGATTTCATGCTTTCTATTCCGGATCGTTTTGAGAAGGGAGAGGGTACCATCATACATAAAGGTAGAAATGAATTGAGAAAAATTACCTATAATGGAAACGTACTTGTAGTAAAATCTTTTCGTACTCCGAATATAATCAATCGTTGGGTGTATGGGGTGTTTCGTCCTTCAAAAGCCAAACGTTCTTTTGAACATGCCCAGATGTTATTGGATATTGGTGTGGGTACTCCTCGTCCCGTCGGCTATTTGAATATCCGTAAAGGATTGATGTTCGACCGAAGTTATTATGTAACGTATGCATCCGATTGTCCGTATACTTATGAGGAATTGTTCAAACATAAATTTGAGTATGAGGATGATGTGCTTCGTGCAGTAGGTCATGTAACGGCTCAGTTGCATAATCACGGCTATGCTCATAAAGACTATGGTAGAGGAAATATCTTGTTTGCTCAGACAGCAGAAGGTATAAAAATAGAAATTGTTGATTTGAACCGCATGGACATTGGACCGTTGGATATGAAAGCGGGTTGTAAGAATCTGGAGCGCCTTCCTGCCACTCTTCACATGCATAAGGTGTTGGCTGAAGCATACGCTAAAGAACGTGGTTTTGATGCCGACGAGTGTTACAAGCTGATGGTGGCTTATCGGAGTACTCAGCCTGGAAAGATTGATGGTCTTTATTAACTAGAGGGTATGAATATAATAGCTGTAGTAGTAACCTATAACCGGAGAGAGTTGTTGAAGCGTAACATTGCTTGCTTACGCTTGAATACTCCTGTTTCCTCCATAGTTGTTGTGAATAATGGCAGTACGGATGGAACTGGAGCATGGTTGGACGAACAGGAAGACTTGACCGTTATTCATCAGGAAAATGTCGGTGGGTCAGGAGGTTTTTATCGAGGCATTCAGTACGCTTATCAGGCAGGTGCAGACTGGATCTGGTGCATGGACGATGATGTGTTTCCTCGTCCGGACTGTATGGAGTATCTGCTGCCTTATACCCATGAACCTGGGGTAGGAATTCTTGCTCCTCGTCGTTTGATGGCAGGACAGATTTTTACCAATGACTTTCAGAAGGTGAACCTGAGCAATCCGTTTGCTTCCATGTATCAGCAGAAACTGAAGAAGCAGGTGGTTAATGGCCCGGTAGATATTTGTGGTACGGCTTTTGAAGGACTTTGTATAAGCCGTAAGGCCGTTGCAGAAATAGGCCTTCCGAATAAAGAGTTGTTTATTTTCTGTGACGATACAGATTACTGTCTGCGTGCAGTATTGGCAGGTTTCCGGATTCTATATATTCCCTCAGCCTTGATGGATAAGGAGAAGTTCTTTTCAAATGATAACTGGGAGGAGAGAAGCCGAAAGAAAAAATGGAAACGTTTTTACCAGGTACGTAATTCCACTTATTTGAATCATCATTATGGACGTAACTGGTGGGTGAGATACCTGCGTGGTTTCAATGGAATGCTGGGGTATTTGCTGGTAGCTTTATTCACTTGCCCGTTTAAGAATGTGTATACACTGAATGACGTAGCCAAATTCTGGCAAGCTTACCGTGATGGAATCCACGAGAAGTTAGGAAGATATTAGAATTATAAGAATAAAAACTCAAACGGCTTTAAAGGGTGTTTACAATTCCTTTAAAGCCGTTTGTTTTTATTATAGTGCCTGCATGTCATTCAAACGTTTGTAGTATCCGTTCTGTGCAAGCAGTTCTTCATGTTTTCCGTTTTCTACAATCTTTCCTTCATACAACACATAAATCTGGTTGGCATTTTTGATGGTCGACAGACGGTGTGCAATAGCAATAGTCGTTCTGGTTTTCATCAAGCGTTCCAAAGCTTCTTGTACCAGACGTTCACTTTCCGTATCAAGTGCCGAAGTAGCTTCGTCCAATATTAAGATAGCCGGATTCTTTAGAATAGCCCGTGCGATGGATATACGCTGGCGTTGTCCTCCAGAAAGGCGACATCCCCGGTCACCGATGTTGGTATCATATCCTTGTTCCGATTCCATAATAAAATCATGGGCATTGGCAATCTTGGCAGCTTCTATCACTTGCTCTTTAGTGGCATTCTCTACACCGAAAGTGATATTGTTGTAGAAACTATCATTAAATAGGATGGCTTCCTGGTTCACATATCCGATAAGTGAACGAAGGTCACTGATAGATACATCCTTTATATTCACTCCGTCAATTAGAATTTCTCCTCCTTGTACGTCGTGGAATCGGGGCAGTAAGTCTACCAGAGTTGATTTACCGGAGCCGCTTTGTCCCACCAGCGCAATTGTTTCTCCTTTTTGATACGGAGATTAATGTCATTCAACACCTGTGTCTGGCCGTTGTAGCTGAATGTGATATGGTTGAACTGAATGTCTTTGTTCAATGAAGAAAGATGTTGCGGTTGCTCCTTTTCTACAATGTTGTTAGGCGCTTTTAGAATCTTGTCAACACGTTCCATAGAAGCTAATCCTCTTGGAATCATATAGCTGGCCTTTGAGAAATCCTTCAGCGGATTGATGATGCTATAAAGTATCACCATATAATAGATAAAAGTAGAAGCATCAATGGAAGAGTTGTTTCCTAAAATCAATGAACCTCCAAACCATAGCACAAAAACAATAAGCACTGTACCCAGAAATTCGCTCATCGGGTGTGCCATAGCCTGACGGATGGATACTCGACTGGTTGCATCACGATATTCATTACTGCATTTATTGAAGCGATTAATCATCTTCTCTTCAGCAGTAAAGGCTTTGATGACCCGCAGACCGCCTAGGGTTTCTTCCAGTTGCGACATGGTTTCTCCCCATTTTTCCTGTGCATCAAGCGACTGTCTTTTCAGTTTTCTGCCGATTTTCCCCATTAACCATCCCATGGTGGGCAATACGAGGATAGTGAACAAAGTCAGCTGCCAGCCTGATAATCATCAGAGTTGTGAAATAAGAAATGATCAGAATGGGGTTTTTCAGCAGCATGTCCAGCGAACTGGTGATGGAGTTTTCAATTTCTGCCACATCTCCACTCATTCGGGCAATAATATCTCCTTTTCTTTCTTCTGAAAAGAAGCCTAAAGGAAGATAAGTGACTTTTGTGTATACCATTGTACGTATATCCCGCACAATGCCTGTTCGTAAAGGAACCATTACAGCCGTAGAGCCAAAGTAACAAGCTGTTTTCAGAAAAGTCATGCCTGCCAAAAACAATCCCAAAAGCAACAATGTGGTCGATGGTCCAAAACTGTCTATCAATTGATTTACATAATAGTAAAAATTATTTATAGCAGTTTCCTTCAATGAATCGACCGACCATTCCCAATCCATGTACTGATACACTTTTTCCTGTGCATTCGTTTTGAAGAGAATGTTCAGAATAGGAATTAAAAGAGAAAAAGAAAATACATTGAAAATCGCCGAAAGGATATTCAGAAGAACAGCCCAGCAGACATATTTCTTGTAGGGCGATACAAACCGCCGCATGAGTTGGAAGAATTCTTTCATAATAGAGAATGTAACTACTTGTATTTTGCAAAGATAGTGCAAAATACCATAGGTACGCCATCCTTTCTGTAAAATTTGAACTTTACGTACTGCGGGGATGATATATTTTTTGTAGCTTTGCCTTGAATTATAACTCCATATCCTGATGAAGCTGGTATATCGTATATTATTTTTCTTTTTATATCTGTTGTCTTTACTTCCGTTGAGGCTTCTTTACTTTTTCTCCGATTGTTTATTTTTCCCATTATTTTATGTGGTAAAATACCGTCGGAAAGTGGTGGAAAAGCAGTTGGATGAATGTTTCCCGGAGAAAAGTATGAAAGAGAAACGTGATATAGAGCGCCGGTTCTATCATTTCTTTTGTGATTATCTGATGGAGGTGATAAAATTGTTTTCTATCTCAAAGAAAGAAATGATGCGGCGGATGGAGTTTGTGGGTCTGGATGAAGTTCGTGCAGATTTAGAACGTGAAAACAAGAAATTCTGCTTTCTATATCTAGGGCATTATTGTAATTGGGAATATATTGCATCTTTGGCATACTGGTTGCCCGAGATACATTGTGGGCAGATTTATCATCGGATATACAATCAGTCGTTCGATGACTTGTTTTTGAAGTTGCGAGGGCAGTTTGGTGGAGAATCTATTCTGATGAAAGACACACTTCGGCGTATTCTGACTTTGCGCGGACAGGAAAAGAAAGTGATGATTGGTTTTATTTCCGACCAGTTGCCCAAGTGGGAGAATATGAATCACTGGACTACTTTCCTGAATCATGAGACTTCTTTTTTTCATCGGAGCAGAACGTATCGCCAAGCAGGTGGATGCAGCGTTATATTATGTGAGAGTAGAACGAGTTCGTCGTGGCTATTATCGCGCTTCTTTTGAGTGTATGGCATTGCATCCGAAAGAATATTCGGATTATGAATTAACCGACCTGTATGCTCGTCGTTTAGAAGAGCAGATTCGCCAGCAGCCGGGATACTGGCTTTGGACACATAAGCGCTGGAAACGGATGAAAGAGGATTGGTTGAAGTGGAAAGAAGATAATAAATAAAAAATGTGGCTATGAAAATAAATTGCGTTGTTGTAACCTATAATCGACTTTCTTTATTAAAAGAATGTTTATCAGCATTGGAGAATCAGACTTATCCAATTCAACGGATTGTGATTGTGGACAATTGCTCTACGGATGGAACATCTGAGTTTCTGGATAGCTTGACAGATACAAGGTATCTGATTATTCACTCCAAAGAAAATATTGGTGGTGCTGGTGGCTTTTCATTAGGACTTAAAAGTGCTGTGTTGGAAGGATGTGATTATACGTGGTTAATGGATGATGATACGATTCCTTCTTCTACTGCCTTAGAAGAACTGGTAAAAGTTACTTTATTAGATGAAAATGTAGGATTTGTTTGTAGCCAGGTAAATTGGACGGATGGAAAGCCTCATGCTATGAATAAAGCATGTTTGATTTATAAGAATGGAGTACAAAGTAAGGTTGAGCATAATGGGGTTTTAGGCATACATTGCAATTTGGCTTCATTTGTATCTGTCTTGGTAAATACAAAGGCTGTTTATCAGTTGGGGCTACCCATTAAAGAATTTTTTATTTGGTGTGATGACTTGGAATATACGCTTCGTATAGCTAATTCGTATCCTTGTTTTTATGCTCCGAATAGTATTGTTTGTCATAAGACGGCTACCAATTACTCTCCTTCTATTGACAAGGCTCCGGCAAATATGGCCTGGCGTTTTTATTATTCTATCCGTAATAGCTGTTATATTAAAAGAAAGCAGGTAAATAGAATTGTATTTTTCTTTTCAGTATTAAATAAATATCGGGTGTGTATGGTGCGGTTAAATCGTCGTCCATCAAAAGAAGGGAGAGAAGAATTTATACATGCAATCAAGCGAGGTTGTTGGGATGGACTTTCGTTTAACCCAAAAATAGAGTATCTTCCCTGACATTATTTAGGATTTTGATAGGTTTCCCAGTATACCGTTATCATAATCTTCTATATCACCAATTCTGTTGAGAGGAATTGTTCAGACTTACTTGTCAACAAAAAACAAGGGCGTAATCCTATTGGATACGACCCTTGAAAATTTATTTGGAGAGTAAATTATAATTTTATACTCGCCGATTCCTTACTTGGCGTTAACCATTTTCTCAATGGATGTTTTAAAGAAAAATGACGCCCAGGTGATTTGCACTACTCTTATTTTACTTTTTGTATGTTGCGAATGGAAGTAACTTCCTGTGCATCTGGATTTGTTGCTTTTCGGGTGCAATAATCAAATTCTGCTGACTTTTCTCCACTGAAAGAGTTCCATTTCAGTTTCAGTTTTACAGTCTCTCCTTGTGTATCGGGCAGTTGGTCTAATTTGAAAGCAACTAGTGCATCTCCCATTTTACCTTCTGTATCACCAAAGGCATTGTGGCGGAATTCTACCTCATAAGAGTTATCAGGGTTCTGTGTGCTAATTAAGTTAACAAAATGAGGTTGCCCATTGCCCCAGCGGGTTGCAAATCGCAGTGTCAGGTAGCCATCCTCTGCAATAGTTACCCAATCATTCAGAATTTCTACCGGGTCGTTGCCATAAGTTTGGCTATTTTCTTCTTCCCCCAAATTAGGAGCCATAGGTTTAGTCAATATACTGTCTATCCAATTGATGAATACAGCTTTATCATATTCCTGAGGAGCTTCATTTGAAAAATCAAAGTTGGTTAGGGCTCTCACTTCTTTCTCACCAAAAGGAGAGGTTGTCATGTTCACTGGACGTAGTGTGGTACTATCGTCTAGTTGCAGGTATGGGGTATTGTCTGCACCCAGTTTTACTGTGACAAGTGCATTGGCATAGTAATGTGAAAGATAGAAGTCGTCGTTGTCATCGTCCAGACACGATTGAAATCCCATAGATAAACATAGAGCCATCAGGATGAAGAATCCTTTGCGAATGAATGATTGAGTTTTCATAATACATTATTTTTTAAGTTTACTCTTTTCTTACTGTTTTATACATAAAATGCTTGATATGGGTAATTCCTGCATGTAAAAAGGTTAAATGGTGTTGTATTTTTGCAAGGAGTCCCAAAATTATTTCAATTCATTTGCTACGTTGGTACCGATTGGAGCGCTGAGGTGGTACCGATTCGTCCGCTATAGCGGTACCGATTCATGCGCTATGATGGTACCGTTTCGCCGATACTATCAAGATCTTTGGATAAAATACGTTGTCCATTGGGATTTGTGTGGTATGCATTAGGTATTCCTTTAATGAAGTAGAAATATCCACTCTTAGTTATTTTGATTAAAAGAATAAAACAACTAAGAGTGGAATTTATAGAAAAAACATTTATCTTATCTACACCACATGTAGCGTATCGTCGAACTGCACGCCCTGCTGCGTGAGATGCCGCCTCTTCGACACGATGCGGTGCATGTTGTCGTAGCCCATCTCCAGCCGGTAGGAAGCGGTCTTGCTGTCCGCTCCGGCATAGGTTCCCGTGGCACTTGCCAGACGGTAGAGTGCGTCATACGTATAGGCATGCGCCATCTGTCCGCCCGCCTTTCCGCTTTCGGGAAGTGCGGCCTTGTTGGCAACACTGAGCACATTGCTTACGGCATCATAGGTATAGGCATTGTCCATGATGGACTTGCCGCCTGCATTGACCGTCAGGTTCTGCAGCCTGCGGCGTGCGGGCTCGTAGGTGTAGAAGGTCTCCGCACCGTTGCAGTATTTCAGGTAGGTGCGCTGCTCGAACTTGTCATAGCCGATGCGGTTCACGTAGTCATAGCCGTATGACTTGTAGCCGCGTACCTTTTCCAGCTGACCGCCGAGGTTGTAGGAATAAGTGACCTTCTCCTCGTCCGGATAGATCATCTCCATAAGGCGGTTGTGGCTGTCGTAGATTCACTGCGTCACATAGGTGGCAATCGCCTGGTTGGGCACAATCAGCGTGCGGCGGGTCTTGGTGACTTTGCCCATCTTGCCGTAGAAGTACTCGATGGCTTCCGTTCCGTTCTCACGGAAAATAATTTAATATACAAATCTTTAACTCAAAGATAAAATTTGTATTATTTCAAAAAATCGATTTTTGAATTATCAATTAAGATCCATAATTCATGTAGATTTTCATCTTGACTTCTTTGATCATTTTGAATAAAAATATATCTATATTTATTCCATAATTCTTTTAGCGGCCTTGTTAAACCTTTTTTATACATAGTAATGGCTAATGCAAACTTAGCATGCAATGTACAATCATATTCATTAAATATTTTCGGGAAAAATTTAGGTATCCAATTAGGATGTTCTATTTCCACCCATTCTAGATCTGCTTCATAAAGAATATATGAATTGATTACCACATCAAAGTTCATGAAAGAGTTTGCTACAATATATACAGAATCTTCAGGTTGCGACTTTGTATTATTATTTGCAAATAGACCAATAGATAAATATGGCGAAAACATAAAAAGCAAACTTAAGACTATTGTTTTCATACGTTTAATATTTTACAACAATTACTACTTTATACTATAAAACAAAGATACTACATATTCTCACACAATCATCTAAATGAATGACATTTTTTATATTTAAAAATTTATATAATGTAAACCATTATTCTGTTAGAATTAAGTTTTTTGTGCATATAGTTAACATTCAACTTTATAAAATAAATACAAATCAACTTGGGACAAAGAATTCTCATATATGATTTTGAAAAAAGAGTCTAAATCAGTTTATTACTGAGAGAAATAATACATGCATAAGTTTAACAGAATACTAGTGATAACACATAAAAGTATATACGTTAATACCTTACAAGGTATTAACGTATAACTATTAGCTAGAATAATACAGCATTTATTTTGTTCTAGGTGCGGTAACTATAACTGGTGCAAGCGTACCTCCATACCAAACATGCTCAACACCACTATATTTAACAGTACCATTTTCTTTATTTTTCCAATAGCTAGTTTGAATAGCTCTAGGTTCAAGAATTATTCGTACAGGTTGTTTCCTATCGTTTAAATCAGGAATGGCACTCATTAAGTCAGAAATCGGAGTTGTATCGGATCCACTACACGTTGTAAGGCAACCTTGAGAATCATTCGGGGAATACTGATGAATAGCTATCCCTGCCCTAACTCCATCTGGCCCATCAATGATCTAACACCTTGTTTGTCGCCTATATACAAACTATATTTACCTGTTTCATTTTTACCTTTCTTGAAAAGATAATATGTACCAGGAGGTGTTTCGTTATTCTGTCCATACCTAGTGCTAGAATGTTTTACGAATTCATTTGCAGATTTTACATCGTGTGCATCCCTTGCTAATAATGTAGTATAATCAGGATCGGGTAAGACTCCACCGTTCTTTTGATTGTTATACGATTCCAAACTCATATTGCGGTATACGGAAACAGGATATTTAATATGTGCTCCATCTTTAATTCCGTATCCACTGACGACAACGACTGTAGAATCTCCTTGAATATCATATACTTTTACAGGATTTCCTAAAGAAAACAGATAAGGTGATGTATATGGATATTTTTCTGCAAATCTATCCACACTTATCCACAAACTCAGCCTCGGGTCATAGTACCTTGCACCATAATAATACAAGCCCGTCTCTTCGTCGAATTCCTTCGCGTTGAAGAGATAAGGCGTATTCCAGATACTGTTCCGCTCTTCAATGAACACTTCGCCGAACGGCACATACTCGATGTGCTGAACCACCTCGCCGTCCAGATTGGTGATGTAGCTGCTGCTGCCCAAGTGGTCGGGATGGTAGTAGAACTGCAACTTCTCGTATGCGTCCGGATCCTGGAAGTTGTTTTCCAGTGCCAGGGTACGGGCCTGCGCAGCTTCGGGAGAACCGTCGTCGCAGCAGAATCCCTGTCCGTCCACATAGTCGTTGTTGTCCGTTCCGTTGTACGGCACCTCAAAGATAGCATAATTATCCTTAATTACCTGCTGTTGGGCGGAATATTTTTGTTTGTAATTAACAGAAAGTCCGTCCGTCTCACTGCCGGCATATTGGATGCGTCTCGGGTCGGAACCGTAGGAGGCGAAGTCGCCAATCTTGGAAACGATGCGCTGCGAACCGATATAGATGTGCTTGGTGTAGCGTCCGCCCTGGTTGGCTACCAGATAAGGACTGACGTAGAGCGAGAACTTCGCCGTGCTGGTGCGTCCGCCCGCGAACTCGGAGTTCACGTAGAGCTGTTCACCCTCACCGGAGGTCTTCACCGTGCGTTCACCGTCGGCATCATACCAGTAGTTGGACACGAAGCCGTTGTCATCGGAAGCCGTCAGGCGGTTCTCCTCGTCCCAGCGGAGCTTGCGCTCGGCTGCGGTGGAATCCAACGCGCCGTCCTGCTTGATGCGGCCTGTATTGACATAGACCAGATTGCCGTTGGCATCGTAAGTGTAGGTATGGTTGTTGTCTACCTTGGTCACGGAATCCGGATTCTCTTCCGTGCGGTAGTTCGCATCCTTCACTTCTGCGAGCTGGAACTTTCTGCCCTCAGTCTTACCGTAGGTATAGGCCAGGTCATAGCCCACATGGAGCGTACCATCGAACTGCACGCCCTGCTGCGTGAGATGCTGCTTCTTCGACACGATGCGGTGCATGTTGTCGTAGCCCATCTCCAGCCGGTAGGAAGCGGTCTTGCTGTTCGCTCCGGCATAGGTTCCCGTAGCACTTGCCAGACGGTAGAGTGCGTCATACGTATAGGCATGCGCCATCTGTCCGCCCGCCTTTCCGCTTTCGGGAAGTGCGGCCTTGTTGGCAACGCTGAGCACGTTGCTTACGGCGTCGTAGGTATAGCCATTGTCCATGATGGACTTGCCGCCTGCGTTGACCGTCAGGTTCTGCAGCCTGCGGGCGTCGTAGGTGTAGAAGGTCTCCGCACCGTTGCAGTACTTCAGGTAAGTGCGCTGCTCGAACTTGTCATAGCCGATGCGGTTCACGTAGTCATAGCCGTAGGACTTGTAGCCGCGTACCTTTTCCAGCTGACCGCCGAGGTTATAGGAGTAAGTGACCTTCTCCTCGTCCGGGTAGATCATTTCCAGAAGGCGGTTGTGGCTGTCGTAGGTCCACTGCGTCACATAAGTGGCAATCGCCTGGTTGGGCACAATCAGCGTGCGGCGGGTCTTGGTGACTTCGCCCATCTTGCCGTAGAAGTATTCGATGGCTCCCGTTCCGTCCTCACGGAGCATCAGGCGACCGATGCGGTTCTGCGAGGCGTTGCGTCCGCCGTAGTAATACTTCACGTTGTTTTCCGGGTGGTCGGGATAGTTGATGCCCGTCAGCCGGTGATAATCGTAGTCGTAGGTGATGGACTTGCCTTCCTTGGCAAGGTTGGCAGTCTGCTTGGTCAGCACATTGCCGATTGCATCATACGTAAAGGTGGTGATGCCGCTTGCAGGATGGTTCACCTCGGTGCGGCGGTCACCCATGTCATATACGGAGGTCGTCACGTTGCCTTCGGTGTCGGTTACATTGTGCGTATATCATTATCAAGTTCTTTTCTCCATATTAGGGTACCAATAGTCGGCAAGATAATAGAGAACAATAAAGTGGCTTGGGCATAACCAGCAGGCAAGTAGTCTCCTTCAAAAAAAAGATAATCTGTTTTTGAAGAATAGTATAATTTAGGAAAATCCCCAGACTTTATCTTGTTCAAGATTCGATCTCCAGTATGTAATCTATATTGTTTTGATTTATAAGTTATAAGAATTGTGTTTGAACTTTTATAGTTGCTTTTTTCCTCAAATCCATTATATGTGTAATCAGTAATAGGCTCCTGGGTCTTTTCTATATAGTTGCCGTATAAATGGCATAGATACAAACAAGAGCAAGAGCTAATCCTGCGCAAAAAATAGTCTTAAACAATGTTTTAATCTTCATATTTATTGAATTAGAAATGATACTGGTAGTAGACCTCAACTAAGTTATTGGTTGAAACTACTGAGTCGTTCTGCTTAGATACAACACCAATACAAAGTTCTCTATATTTCTTTCATACTCATTTTTTATTTTAATGTACGAGAGAGAACAAAGCCTTGTTGGAATCAACAGAGTTATAAGAACTTACATATTCATAAGCTTTTCTACAACTCCGGATAACGTATTCCTGATCCGATTCTTGAGGATTCTTATCACAATACCAATTGTCATAAGTGAGACTTGGAATATTATCCTTGAGAAGGAATACATCTCCACCCAGCACTGGAATGCCTTGTTCTTCGAAGCAACCTATCATCCTAAGTGCCTCACATTTGGAGTATGCAACATTGTTGATTCCCAATCCATTGAGATTAAAGACTGAATCCATAGCATTATTCTTTCATTATTACTGAGCTGTTATAAAAATGCAACAAATCTGTTCAACTACAATCTTATTTTAGAATATGTCGGTAAAAGACCGCATTGTCATCTACTCTGCCACCGGAGTTGATATTATATTCTGATGGAACATAAAGCGTATCTCCAATGGTGACCATTGGCTTGGGGATATTGTATATCCCTTTAAATTTCCATATTTTCCCATCGCTGTTACGCTTTAGAAAATGAGCAAAAGTCCATGGTCCAACATCAAAATGCAACATCGTATAATCCGAATCAAAACAAATCACGGACTTATATCTTACGATTACAGTATCCTCTATCGAAACACATCCATCATGTTTTCCCCGCCATACAAGGCTATCTTGTACCTCCTTGGAAAGTTCCATGTACTTCACAGGTGCACCATCAGTATAATCAATGATTCGGCTATCAATAAACCAATAGCTTATCACAGACAAGACTATCAAGCCGGTTATTATTATCCACTTTTTCATTATTGGTCGTAATAAATGATAGTTTTAAGTTGCTATTGCCTATATAAGAAGTCAACCATCGCCTTTATGGGATAGTTAGCTCATCTTTAAGAATCGACATGTATGTCAGCAGGAAGCTATACTATTTGTAGTCTTCTAAAATTTCACTTAAATCTTCTGCAAATGTATTCAATCCTACGATTTTGCCAACGGACTCTTGTGCTGTCGGAAAAACATTAAGAAGAAGTTCTTCCTTACAAATATAATCTATTACAGATTCTTCAAAAGAATCAAGAGTTATAGCAATACTTACGCAATCCGCATTGTCATTTATACAAAATGCTTGAGCATATTCTTTGGAAGACCATATCGGAAGTAGTCGTTCTTTTCCAAAAGGCTGAATCGCAAAGGAGTTTTTATCTCCAACTATTGACCACATTGTTTCAGTATCAGCAATTCTTTTAAGCGTATACTGATATCTTACTTCAGGCTGGCACTTTGTTAGAGCCTCATATTCCTCATTAGAAATCCTAGGTTCATTTAGACTTGCTTCTTCTCCCATTGTTGTCATATTTATGTTGTAATCGCAGAACCGCATTCTATCTTATCCAAAGATAGCATAATTATCCTTAATTACCTGTTGTAGAGTGGAATATTTTGCTTGAAATCAGCAAAAAAATGTCCGTCTCACTACCGGCATACCGGATGCGTTTCAAAACAGAGGCATAGATTCACTTCAGCCAGCTGGAACTTTTTGCCATCAGTCTTGCCGTAGGTATAGATATTGTTCTTGGAAGTGGTTTTGTTACATAGGCACAGAATACAAAAAGTAGTGGTTTGTTGTGGTGTATTTTACCTGTTTACCTGATGAAAAATGTATAAAGTAATGTAAATTAATTAACTAATGTTTGATTGTGTTTGAGTTGTATGGGTATTTAATGCATAAGAAACAAGGTAGTGTGCCTAATTTACGGGATTGTGCTTCTATGATGCTTTCGGAACTAGAGGGAAAAGAATGTACTACGAATAAGAAGGGTGTGAGTGCTGGCCTTTTTTTATTGGCGCTTTAATCGGTTTGAAGATTAAAAGGAAGTCTTTAATGGTATTTAATCAAGGCGATTTAAACAGTTTCAGATGATTACCTTATAGGTAACTCAGCACTATCTGCTAAAACGAAAAACTCCGAAATGCTTGATAATGAAGCATTTCGGAGTTTTGCATGTGGTGCCACCAGGAATCGAATGTTTTAATTCAAAGTCCTAATTTGCAGCACTTTAATATCTTTGGAAAAATCCCCGAACCACTGAATCAGCCATATGCCAAATTCACCAAATTTCGATAGATTCTCGTTAATCATCCTTTGACTTTACAAAGGTAAGTGTTCGGTTCTATTCCTCCAAATATTTATATAGTTATTTAAAGTGGTTACAAGTTATTTGTATAAAGTTTATCTTTTGATTATTAGTGATTTAAGAAATGTCATTCAAATGCCAAAACTTTGTTTCTTTCCAATATTTCTATAATCTCCTGTTCTTTATACAGAATCTTTCCTCCTATTTTGTAATATGGTAATTTGCCATTCATCCTATATTCAATGAGTGTTCTTTTTGTAATTTTGAGAGCCTTTGATAATTCTTGTTCTGTAATATAACGGTGCCCGTCTAATATAGGTCTGTAGATTAAAGAATTTGCATCCAATATTTTGGATATACCTTCCATGGCTTCAATAAATCTTTTGACCTCATTACTATCCTTATTCAATACCATCTGTCCCATTTTCATTATTTATATGTGTTTTAAGGTTGTTCCTCATATAGTTTAGAATATCTTCTTTTTTATAATAAACCTTTCTGTCTATACGACTGAAAGGGATTAGCCCTTTCTGCCTTAGAGACAATAGTTTTCTGTCTGATATATTCATAAGAATACATACATCCTGGTTATCCAACCATTCACTCAACTCAGGTTTGGAAAAGTTCAGTCCTTTCATTTGTTTTTCTATTTTGAACAATATGTCGTTCATTTCCATAAATGTGCTGGCTTCTATGTTCACTATCTCCATAATCATTTGTTTAAGTGGTTGGTACAAAAATAGAATAGAAGGTTGTGGAACACAAAAGACTATCATCAAAGTTCATAATATGACATCAGATGTCATAGCGAAGCAACTGAACTATGCAGATCGGAGGGAGCTGAAATCCCTGTCTTATTTCGGGATTTGATAAGCAGACTATGTTTTGTTATTTGGAAAGGTGGATTTTCACAGTATTTTTGAGGTCATAAATGGAATATAAGGATAGTCGCCTTTGATCACAGCTATGCGTCACGTCGGTCGCAGTTAATCCCTGTAATCTTTCCATTAATACTAATCCGTTTGCCGCCGCATTCTTTTTCAGGTGAATTTTCATGGCGCAAGCCATAAAGAAAATTCTCCTGAAAAAAAGGAATAAATGCGGCTGGCAAATCAGGATTGGGATTTATCTTTGATGGAAGGGATAACTGTTTAAACATTCAAACACAATCTTTTTTCCCTCCATTAGAATGTTCCTGATGGAATAGGCAGAGGTTTTCCTTCTTCATCATACAGTTCTGTAACTGTAAGAATATCATATCCGTATATTCTTTGTATCTTTTTCACGCATTTCAGCTGCCTGTTCCTGTAATACTCTTTTGAAAACACCACTTCACCTCCTTTCATGTGTCCTTCTTCCTGTATCATACCATCCTCATAAAACTGGCGGTAATCACGCTTGAAGTTCCTGAAGTCGATGTTGTATTCCTCTTTCATTACCTTGTCCATTCCGGGATAGAAATACTGTACGCTGTTTGTAGATAGGTCTTCCTTATAGTAATAACGCTTTGTCGGAAGCCGTTACTGTCAAACATCACTGTATAGTATGGCATTTCCGCATAGTTTTCTTCCCTGATAAGTTTCCCGTTATAGTCCCATTCCTGCCACAGACCGGTCTTCTCCCCATTCTCCGTATAGTGCTCTATACATTTCGGCTTTCCGCTCTGTGCCCATGTTTCCTTGTATTTCCCTTTCTTTCCGTTCCAGCCCCAGGTATATCCTTCTCTAATGAATGGCGGCATATCATCGCCTCCCTCCTCATAGATGCGGAAAGGACCATGCCGCATATCGTTACTGTACGAGACATAGGTAATCAGGTTTCCGTTACTGTCGAATATCCGTTCCTGCCCGTCAATCTTCCCGTTCTTGTAGTCTCGTTCCGTTCTTCTTGCATGACCGTACTCTACCATTATACCGTCCAGCTTGCCTTGCTCGTTATAGGAATACTCTTTCAACAGACTTCCATCATAATAGTACTCGTATCCTTTTCCTTTCGCCCTACCTTTTACATAGGTCAACTTCTTGAACAGACGGTTGTCCTTATATTCCTCGTATGCTCCGTCAAGGATACCGTCCTTGTTGAAGTTGGCTATGAGATATGAGCTGAAGCTTAATATAATCCGACATTTGCCGTGTAGAGGGGTACGGTCATATATGTTCCGCCATTGGTATGTAAGATTCCCCAATGGCACCCGTTCCACATCATTAATCTCCAGTGGCTCCTGTGCGAAAATCATACTTCCACAGAGAGAAAACAACAGTAATGACAACAATATCTTTCTCATAAGCGTCCTGTTTTTCATTTATCTTATTCGGGGATTGCTATATTCATCTTTTTTTCATATAGGCTGTATCGAGTTCTCCGCACCTTTCCAATTTATGTCAGGAGGGAACTGTTTCCATCCGTCTTTGGGTGGGGATAATACCCATTTAGGAACTGTATCCATAACTATTTCCGAATGCTCATTCCATTTTTCTGAATATTTTACTATTATTCGTAATTTATTTAGTTCCTTGTTGTGTAATCCATATCTTGTATCCACAATATAATCGAAATCTGCAACTCTATACTTAAACTGATGTATTATACCTTTATAATATCCACTTTTAAAATACACACCAATAGTATATCTTATATTAGCTTTATTGAAGTAATATAGTGTGTCCAAATAGCGTGTGGTGATAATAATAATTAATAAAATTATACCCCCAGTATAAATATATTTTTTTCTATTTATTTTCATTACTTCTTTTTTCTTATAGTATCATTTTTTATTCCTTCTATCTTCTTCACTTCATTTATATAATATGTACCCCAAAGAGAGATTATGGTTTTATCCATTGCATCTATAGTATCATCCCCATATTTATGAAGATTTCTTAATATACGTTGTATGTTCGGTTCATTAAAATAAGGAATATATCTTCTCACTTTAGAAGTATTATTTTTGAAAAAAGTTAGAATAAGTATTTTCTCCGACTTTTCCTAGCCCTATTCCAAAACCTAAATCAATCAAGAACTCATGAGTAGAAATTCCACCATCAAAAACAGTTTTTGTATTTCCTCTTAGATTCACATTAAAACTTGAACCAAATACAGCATTACATAAAAATGGTAATTTCATTGAACTAGCTAATGTGCTTACTAAATTAACATCATTCAAAGACTCATACATTGAATTAATAAAAGTTTTATTCTCTTCTGTGTATTTATATATTGTATTGCCTCCCCATTGTAGAGTAAAATCTGTTCCACCCATTAATAACATCGTATCAAAACTCAAGCCTTTTGGATAAAGCATTCTGCCTGTAATATTACTAAGTGTTCTTAAGTGTGTGGCAGAACGCATTATTGTATTTTGAACAGCCATTCCACCTCTCAACGAAGCTGCTTCTATGGAAGAAGCAATTCTACCTGCATATGTACTTCCTTTCAATAAAGCTCCACGTCCAAGCAATGCAGCCTGACGTCCAAATGAAGTTGCAGCGGCAAGTGATACACCAGCCGTGGATATTGCAGAGATAACGCCTGCTGCCGTCAAAGCAGCCTGAACAAACTGCTGTCCTGCTTCTTCCCTTGCCGCATTGAAAGCCAGATTGAAATAAAACTGTTTTTCCTCTAATGAAGTGGCATTTTTCATGCATTTTCTAAATAATGCAGGATTCCGGTGAAGTGCCATTCCCAATTGCCTGCGCATCCATCCCGGCATTTTGCCTTTCACTACCACTTCCGGCAGCTGGAAATGGTATTCATTCTTGTCATTTGTATTCTTATGTTCCATATCAGTCTTCAGCCCATTTACCATTGTTAAAATCTATATTCCCGAACTTCAGGGACTCCGGTGTGATAATCATTTCCAAAAGGATTCCATCGGTTGCGGCTGATACGGACTTTTTGTAGCTTATGCAATATGCGTTCTCAAAACGGATGGAAAGGACAGCACTGGACATCCCGTCAGGATTCCTGAATACTATATAGCCGGAATGTTTCTGCTTGTGCTTATACATTGCCCAATGGTTAAGCAGATAATTTGATGGATGATTCAGCGATATTGAAAACAAGCCTCCTTTTTCTTCCCAGGCGGGTTCTCCTTTATGATCTACACGTTGCATAAATTCTATGGAGAAAGAATCCAAACTATACGGCTTCTGTGCACTGTCCTCGTCAATCTCCATAAATGCCTTGATACATGGATCGACGACAATAGGAATTGCTTTGCTTGCATTAAATGTTGAGACGAATATAGATGCTGTCCGTTGTGGTTTGTCCCGGCTTTCCTGCCATTCATAATACAGCGTGTCTGAACCTAATGTGACATCTTCACCCTGCAATGTGAGTATGGTTGTGACAAGACCTTGTTCACCGAGCCCTTCATAAGAAAACTTCATTGAAATACATGCCGCATTGAGCAATTGTAATGTCTCTTCTGGTATACTTTCTTCCGACAAGTTCAATACTTCGAGTTGCACATTTAACCTTTCTTTACTCTTAAGAATCCATTTATGAAGATATTGGGAGGAAATCCTCTGAATGCAACGGTAGCCATGCCACCAACGATAGGAGTGGGAAGGTTTGCCGTTATCGCTGATGCCTCTGTCAAAAGAGTACTCCATGCTTTCTACTTCAAAGACATCCGTGAAGATAGCAGTACCGTCAGAATTTGTATTAAAAATGCTGCCAGTTCTCATTATTGTTTTGTATGCCGCCATAATAATATATTTAAAGTTCCAAAATGCAAGTACGGAAAAAATAGGGATATTCCAAAATTTATTGTCATAAAGATGAATATTTAACAGATAATTAAATAGGTAAGTTGTGTTTCTAAACATATCATAGATAAAAAATTAAGCGAACAATAGTTGTCTTTTTTTTTTTCATTTTCATATCTTTGGTAAAAAGAAGACCATATTTGGATTCTTCCTGTGCTTATATGATAGAAAAAATGTTGCCAGAACACTATATTGAAGTAAAAAATACAGATGCATTAAATCATGCTTATACAAAAGGAGGAACAGTATGGAATTTGGTGCCGTTCTTAAAGAATTAACATACAAAAGCGTATGTCTTTTTTATTTTCTCATATTCATTCTTCGCTGTTGCTTGCGTGGCACAACATGAAGAGGATAAAGCTATTGCTGTCAGTGAGATGTGTATTTTTAAGAAGGTGTTGTATAATATACCTATAGATTCAATAGATAGGCAGATTTATAAAGCAAGTTTTTTAATAGACACAGGGGAAAATACTCGTATTGTCTTACAATATACGCATCAAATGGTACTATTAGCAAGGAAGGTTTAAAAACAAACTAGATAGTATTGTGAAAACTATAACATTATTGATGAAAAGAGAGGATATTATACTATATGATTTTCAGATATACTATTATTCTGAAAATATGAATACAAGCTTTCATTATGAAATAGGTGAAAACTGAAAAAATCAATTAGTTCAATAAGCAAACTATATCAATAACCGATACAGTAAAAAATAAAATCGGCATATGGAAATCCTATGGATACTTGAATCTCATTGAAAATAAACTAAAATTCCCTTTTATGGATTTCCGACTTCGGAGGAAAATCCCCCGACCGTGAGAGAGGGCAAGTTGGTTTTTGTCTGGCAGAATACTTTCTGTCGGACAAAAACACAACTTGCTCTGTTCGTTTGAACAGAAAATCCACTTAAAGTGGATTGTGGCTCCATGCCCATTTATAGCTATAAAATAGAGTCGTATTTACCTGAAGAGATATACAAAAATCAGTTTGTTTGTGACAATCCTGTATGCAGAATTGAATATCATGTGAATGGTAGTGCCGGATATTTAGTCCTTGGCCGAAATTTAAATATTCAATATTGAAAGTTTTATGCTGTATTGAACTATGGTATTCTGATTTACAGATATTACATATCAATCTGTATCATATAATAGTATGCAGATTGTTATATTAAGGTTGTATGAATTGCTTAATATAATTTATAATATATTAATAATCAGTGGATATATAAAATAAACTCTGTTGTAATATTGCAATAGTGTAATACCCTGACAACGTAATAACATAACATTGCAATAACATAATAACACAACAACATAATGCCCTAATAACATAATATTGCAATAACACAATAACATAACAACATAATACCCTAATAACATAATAATGCAATAACATAGCACCTCAATATTATAATAGTGTCAGGACATAGTATTATGTCAATATAATGTCCTGACAACTTTAATAGTATGATGTAAAAACACTAAACCGTAGAACAGAATTAAATATGCACTAATTAATTTTACCCGGGTAAGTTTATCTCTATAACCCCATCTTGCTCCTTACTATATTCATGTTGTCCTTCAGGTTCCTGTCCATGACTCTTGCATAATGTTGTGTCATTCTTGTGGAGGCGTGTCCGAGCATGGCAGACACATCCTGTAATGGAACGTTGTTGGCCAGCGTGACGGTCGTAGCAAACGTATGTCGGGCCGCATGTGTGGTCAGATTCTTTTTGATGCCGCAGAAGTCAGCAATCTCCTTCAGGTAGCTGTTTGCCTTCTGGTTGCAGACAACAGGAAGGCAAGTCCCTTGTTTAAGACATATCGGATGTGATTCGTATTTCTTCAGTATTGCCAATGGAACAGGAAGAAGCGGAACATTTGCTATGGAACTTGACTTTCTTCTTCTCTCCAGCTTTACACGTCCTTTTCTTATCCACCAGTCGCCGTTATTGTCCTGCTCCAGATGTTCCGGTCTTAATGTGGATACATCAGCGAACGCCAGACCGGTGAAGCACGCAAACAAAAAGATGTCCTTGACAAGCTCCAGCCTCGGAATATCAAATTCCCTGTTCATTATAGCCTGAAGCTCGTTGTTTGTCAGGAATACCGGATCAGTCTCGTCCTGTTCCATCTTATATCCGTAAAACGGGTCTTTCCGCATCCATTCTTTGGCTATTGCCATATTGGTGATTTTCTTCAGGCATTTCATGTAGCGGACTATTGTGTTGCGGCACAGTCCGGCTTCTGTCTTCAGGAAAACATCAAAAGCCTTGATGAAATCATGGGAAAGTTCATGGAATGTAATATCATCCTTCTCATAAAAACGTGGCACAAATATTTCAAGTTTTTTGAGCACATTCTTATAACGGTTGATGGTGACAGGAGAATAATCTATGTCAACAACCTTCTCCATAGATGATATTTCTTCTTTGACTGTTCCAAGTAATGTCCGGACAGTCTCATCCTTTCCGAACACACGCTTTAATATCGTCTTTGGAGTTATCAGTGCCGATTCAAAGGTCAGTTCCTTGTGCTTTTCGTATGCGCGTGTAGTGAGGGCGGAAATATAGTTGTTCAATTCGATGGAAGCCCTGTCTTTTCCTTTGCTGCATCCCCTGGCCGGATTCCAGTTCTTTAATGGAACGCTTCTCTGTATTCTTATTTCTTCATATTGCCCGTTGATGGTAATCCTCATTAGGATTGGAGCCTCGCCATTTTTCAGCAGTTTTGTTTTCAGAACGAAAAATAGAATGTTCATTGTTCCTTGTTTCATGATCATTTTCTTTTTGAAGTTGCACATTCGGTTATTTCGTCAATCCTGAATTGAGGGGATGGCTGGAGAGAAATGTTAAATTCGGTGGCTTTTATTATTGCCGGCTCTAAAAAACCACCGTTTTTTGTTTCTCTTACTATTATCCGCCTGTAGGTACAATCATTATCATCGGATAAGAAAGCCTTTAGCAGACGTTGTATTTCATCCGTCATTCAGTAGGGTATGCAAATGTAGAATTTCATCCCTGAAAATGATTCACGCAAATCGTTGAGAATAAGTGAAGTATGGTACATATCGGTGGTTTTTTCATGGGACTCAAAAAAAGCCACCGAATCAGCAATTTTTTATTGCACCGGATTGCACATTTTTGCGGACAGTACATAAAGAAAAACCGCTGAAATGACTGTATTTCAGCGGTTTTCATGATTTTTCGTTTTGTAAAAGTGGTGCCACCAGGAATCGAACCGGGGACACAATCCAGCCTTGTGCTTTCAGTTCAAATTCTGACCGTCGCGGGTGATTAGGGCACAGCCCAACTCCGGGTTTCGTGATATGGCCTATCAGCTTGATGCCTTCCATTTCGGACACTTTCTCGTGGTCGGCAATGGGGACGGTGAACAAAAGCTCATAATCCTCGCCGCCGTTGAGGGCGCAGGTCGTTAGGTTCATATTGAACTCCTCTGCCATAACGGCTGTCTGGTAGTCGATGGGGATATGCTCCTCGTAGATGCGGCAGCCTGCTTTGCTTTGCGTGCAGATATGCAGCAATTCGGAAGACAGGCCGTCGGAGATGTCCATCATGGCGGTGGGCTGCACACCTTCTTTTGCCAATTTCCGGATGATGTCACGACGGGCTTCCGGTTTCAGTTGCCGTTCCAGCAGATACTCTTTGCCTGCAAAATCGGGTTGCAGATCTTTGTCGCCGCCTTTGAGCACGCTCTTTTCACGTTCCAGCAATTGCAGTCCCATGTAGGCGGCGCCCAGATCGCCGGAGACGCAGATAAGGTCGGTGTCTTTGGCGCCGTTGCGATAAACCACTTTGCCCTTTTCGCCTTCACCGATGCAGGTGATGCTGATGGTGAGTCCCGTATAGGAGGAAGACGTATCGCCGCCTACAATATCCACCCCATATTCCTCACAGGCAAGGCGTATGCCGGCATACAATTCTTCCATTTCCTCTACGCTGAAGCGCTTGGATAAGCCCAGGGAAACGGTGATTTGCCGGGGAGTTCCGTTCATGGCGTAGATGTCGGAGAAGTTGACTACGGCCGATTTGTATCCCAAGTGTTTGAGGGGTACGTATGTCAGGTCGAAGTGTATGCCTTCCAACAGTAGGTCGGTGGTGACCAGCACCTCTTTGTCCGCAGGGTAGGAGAGGACGGCGGCGTCATCGCCTATGCCGTATTGACTGGATTTATTCTTTAGTTCGATACCTTCGGTGAGGTGGCGAATAAGGCCGAACTCACCGAGGGTTGCTATTTCTGTTCTCATTCAGATATCTTGTTTTAACCCCTTCGTGCATAGTATTTTTACGCTCTGTTGATAAGTTCTCTCATGATTTCTGTCATCTTCGGCTGTGCGGCATCTGCGGCTTTCTGCACTTCTTCGTGGGATACTTCCACGATCTTGCCTTCCACGCCCAGGTCGGTGATGACTGATAACTTCCGGTACGGTTGACATACCTACGGCATCAGCACCCAGAATGTGGAACATTTTATATTCCGACGGAGTCTCGAATGTTGGGCCTTGGGTACCGAGGTATACGCCTTGTTGCACTTTTGATGCCTTTTTCCTGAGCGATTTCCAGGGCTTTTGCAATCAGTTCCTTAGAATAAGCCTCGCTCATATCCGGGAAGCGTGGTCCGTATTCGATGTTCTTTCCACGAAGCGGATGTTCCGGGAAGAGATTGATGTGGTCGGTAATAATCATCAGGTCACCGATTTCAAAGTCGGGATTAGTACCTCCTGCAGCATTCGATACGAAGAGGGTTTTGATGCCCAGTTCACGCATCACGCGTACGGGGAAAGTTACTTCCTTCATAGAATAGCCTTCATAGAAATGAAAGCGTCCCTGCATGGCCATGATGTCCTTGTTGCCCAGTTTCCCGAAAATCAGTTTCCCGCTGTGTCCTTCGACGGTTGAAACCGGGAAATTCGGGATTTCCGAATAGTTGATTTCATACTTGTCGGTGATTTCGTGCACCAGACTGCCCAGTCCTGTACCCAGGATGATGGCTGTTTCGGGGTGAGTGTGCATTTTAGCCTTCAGAAAGGCAGCTGTTTCTTGAATTTTTTCTAACATACTCAATGATTTTAGGGTTAAATACTAGTTCTCCTTTGTGCAGAAACTCCACTTCTATAGGGAGCACGTAAATATAGGGTTTCAGTTCTTCGCTGAGCTGGGGATGACCGATAAGCCGTGAGGCATCCTTCTCGGTAGTCAGGATGAGACGGCGGGTTTCCGGTAGCTGGCGGAACTGCTGTGCAATCTGTTGCATGTCAGCACCGTCAAAATTGTGATGGTCGCCAAAGAACAGTGGAGTGACACGGGCGGCGTGTCGGCCGACTTTCTCCATCAATGGTGCCGGTGAGGCAATGCCGGTGACCAGCAGCACTTCTTTATCTTTTAACGCATCCAGCGGTTGGGCAGGAGCATCCATAAATAAAGGATACAGCTTTCCGTAGGCCAGGGTAGTGAAAAACACTTCCTGATGCGGGAGAGGATGTATACGTTGGCGGATACGTTCGCATTCCTCCAGATTGAGGGTAGGCGGGCATTTCGTGACGATGAGCAAATCGGCTCGTTTCTTTCCGCTGGCAGGTTCCCGAAGGCGTCCGGCGGGAAGAAGTTTGTCACATTCCACAGGACGATGGTAATCCATCAGCAGGATGCGTAGTCCTGGTCGCACGTAACGGTGTTGAAAGGCATCGTCCAGCAGGATGACTTCCGTATCGGGTGCTCCTTGCAGAGAGATAAGCTGGCGGATACCCCGGCAGCGGTCACCATCTACGGCCACGTGAATGCTGGGAAACTTGTGGGCCATCTGGTAAGGCTCGTCACCGATGTCTTCCATCCGGGAGATAGAAGAGGCCAGCACGAAACCTTTGGATTTCCGCTTGTAGCCCCGGCTTAGTACGGCCAGCCGGAATGAGTCCTGTAATAGCCGGATGAGGTATTCCGTGTGAGGAGTTTTCCCAGTACCGCCTACGGTCAGGTTGCCGATGCAGATGACGGGTAACGGAAAGCGTTCTTCGCGGAGCCAGCCCACGTCGAACAAGAGATTTCGTACCTTCACACCGATACCGTAGAGGGCACTGAAGGGCCATAGCCCCCAATATATCTTACATTTTCCGCTCATGAACGCGCCTCCTGCTTATTGGATACGCATATTGAACGGCAAACGGGCTTGCAGGCGGTCGGACTGTTTCACGTGGCGCAACCATTCAAAGCCTTGATAATATTCACCGAAAGTTTCCTGCAACTGGCCGTGAATGTAGCGGTCAGTGCGGGTGTTCAGCAGTTCTGTCAGGAAATCCTGCTTAGCCGGGTAGCTTTTCAGTTTATAGTCCTTTACTTTCCCCAGTTCGGCAGCCAGTTGGATGGCAGTATCCAGTCCCCCCAGTTCGTCTACCAGTTTCAGGCTCTTTGGCCATACTTCCAGTCCATACACGGCCTTCCGCAATCTTGCAGAGCTCCTCTAACGGGATATTCCGCCCTTCGGCACAGCGTTTGGTAAACAAGGCATATCCCTGGTTCACCATCTGTTGCATCAGGGCCGATTCTTCTGCATTGAACGGACGGCTCATGCTGCCCATGTCGGCCATTTTATGTGTCTTGACTCCGTCAAAATGGAGTCCCAGTTTATTGGTCAGTAATTCTGAAGCGTCGGGCATCATACCGAAGATGCCGATAGAGCCGGTCAGAGTAGTCGGTTCAGCCACGATTTTGTTGGCAGCGCAAGAAATGTAGTAACCGCCGGAAGCAGCATAGTCACCCATTGATACTACGACCGGTTTTTCAGCTTTCAGCAAGTTCACTTCACGCCAAATCTGTTCCGAACCATAGGCACTTCCTCCCGGAGAGTTCACGCGGAGCACGACCGCTTTCACGTTTTTGTCCTTACGCAAATCGCGCAAGTCTTTCGTCACTTTCTCAGAGTTGATACCTTCATCGTAAGAGGAACCGTTGTCAATTTCTCCGTAAGCATAATAAACGGCTACCACATCTCTGGTCTTGCTTTTCGGGGTGGCCGATTTTACACGAGTCATTTCATCCAGACTCAGGGTGTGGAGATCGTCTTCCACGGTCAGTCCGGCGAGCGATTTTAAGTAGCTAAGTACTTCATCCTTGTACATCAGTGTGTCGGCCAGTCCGCAATGCACGTAGTCTTCAGCTGGGCGCAAGTCCATATTCTTGTCAGCTAATAAGTTCAAGGAATCGACTGAAATATTTCTGGAAGCTGCTACATCGTCCACAATGCTCTTCCAGGTAGATTCCAGAAAGGCCTGAGTCTGTTCGCGGTTGGCCGGACTCATTTCGGTATTGGTCATCGGTTCAACGGCCGATTTGTAGGTGCCTACACGGAATATCTGCATCTTGACTCCGATTTTGGCCAGAAAATCTTTCAGGAACATGGTCTCGCTGGCCAGTCCGTGCCAGGAGAGACTTCCTACAGGGTTCACAATTACCTTGTCGGCTACACTGGCCAGGTAATAACCGCCTTGTGTATACATGTCGGCATAGGCAATCAGAAACTTACCGCTTTGCTTGAAATCGGCCAGTGCGCGGTGAATGGCCTGTAAAGAGGCAGTAGAACATGCCAATGCTCCGGTATGCAGGTAGATACCCTTAATCTGTTCGTTTTCTTTGGCTTTTTGGATAGAGCTCTCAGAATATCTTCCAGTCCGTATGTGGAAATCTGGTCTTCAAAGAACTGGTCTACGGGGCTGGGCTGATAGCGTTCTTGAACGGTGCCTTTCAGTTCGAGCGTAAAAACAGAATTGGGCATGACTAAGGTTTCGCTTTCAGAAGAAGCCACAATTCCTGCCAGCATGGTGACACCCAGGATGATAAAGATAAACCGCAAATCAGCACGCCTGTAATGGTAGCCAGGGTGCTCCGAAGAAATTCTTTCATTATAAGTCGTTTTTTGATTAATAAACAAAGTTATTCTTTTTGCCTGAAAAAGCAAAAATACAAGAGGGTAATTTTCTTTTTTACAGAGTGGTGATTATGGTCTTAAATTTGATTTTTAAATTTATTTTAGGTAGCTTTTAAAGGGATTTTTATAGTACAATATAATAAGGTTGTGTCGAGGGCTTGATTCAATAGTCTGCTGCAAAATTTATGATTGATTTGTAATCGGTTGATATTTAACTTGTTATATAGTATTAATCCATCGTGAAGGTCTGCGCATTGACGAGCGTGAAAAAACGCACTTGCGTTCCATCCAAAACGCACTTGCGTTTAAGATCAAACGTCCTTGCGTTTGAAGTGAAACGCACTTGCGTTTTATATCAAATGTACTTGCGTTTTTTGAGAGGTTGCAGAAAATATCTCCCGATTTATTTTGTTTTTTTACGGAACTTCCCCATTTTTGCCAAAATTGATTTTGTGAACTTTAAATAAATACGATATGGCAGAAGAAATGATTGTCAAGGAACTGGACGAGGTAGTAGTCCGTTTCTCGGTGATTCCGGTGACGGAATGCAACTGGCCGGTAATATGTTTTCCAATATTTCGGCAACCGAAGGAAACGATATCAGTACATTCCCGGATTACCCGGCGGATATTCGCGCCCCGCAAGGTTCATTGACTGGTGTGTCTGGCTTTCAGGTACATATTGGTGCCGGAAAGGTCTATACTCCTGGCGATAAGTGCGATGTGCTGGTAGCCATGAATCCGGCAGCCTTGAAAACACAATATAAATTTTGTAAACCGCAGGCGGTAATTATCATCGATTCCGATTCATTTACCAAACGTGATTTGGAAAAGGCCAAGTTTACGTTGGAAAATCCCTTTTCGGAATTGGGTATTAAGAATGAAGTCGTGTCGGCAGCTATCACTACTATGTGTAAGGAAAGCCTGAAGGATAGCGGGCTGGACAACAAGTCTATCTTGCGAACAAAGAACATGTTTGCTTTGGGGCTGGTATGCTGGTTGTTCCATCGTGATGTGAAGGTGGGCGAAAAAATCCTGCGCGAAAAGTTTGCCAAGAAACCGGAAATTGCTGAAGCTAATGTGAAGGTGCTTTACGACGGTTATCATTTTGGTGAGAATACTCATGCTTCTGTATCGATGAGTTATACCGTGCCAAGCAAGGCACAGAAAGAGCCGGGAAAATACATGGACATCAACGGCAACAAAGCTACTGCATACGGCCTGATGGCAGCTGCCGAGAAAGCAGGCTTGCAATTGTATCTGGGTTCTTATCCGATTACACCGGCTACGGATATCTTGCACGAGCTGGCCAAGCATAAATCGTTGGGGGTAAAGACAGTGCAGTGTGAAGATGAGATTGCCGGATGTGCTTCTGCCGTAGGGAGCCTTCGTTTGCCGGGGCACTGGCTGTAACGACCACTTCCGGACCGGGTATCTGTTTGAAGAGTGAGGCCATGAACCTGGCGGTGATTACGGAACTTCCGCTGGTGATTGTAGACGTACAGCGTGGAGGTCCTTCTACCGGACTGCCGACCAAGTCAGAACAGACCGACTTGCTTCAGGTACTTTTCGGACGTAATGGAGAAAGCCCGATGCCTGTGGTAGCCGCTTCTTCACCGACCGACTGTTTTGATGCGGCTTATCTGGCCTGCAAGATTGCTCTGGAACACATGACTCCGGTCGTTCTGTTGACCGATGCCTATATTGCCAATGGTTCTGCCGCATGGCGTCTGCCCGATTTGAATACTTATCCTTCTATCTGTCCGCCTTACGTGAAGCCGGAAATGGCTGATTCATGGACACCGTTCCAGCGTGACCCGCAGACGGGTGTGCGTTACCGGGCTACACCGGGTACTCCGGGATTTATGCACCGTATCGGAGGATTGGAAAAGAGCAACGAAACCGGAGCCATTTCTACGGAACCGGAAAACCATTTCCTGATGACGAAATTGCGTGCCGAAAAGGTAGAAAAAATTGCCGATTCATTGCCGCCGCTTACGGTGGAAGGCAATCCGGATGCCGATTTGCTGATTGTAGGCTTTGGAGGTACTTACGGGCACTTGCATTCTGCCATGGATCAGTTGAACGCCATGGGAAAGAAAGCAGCACTGGCACATTTCCGTGTTATCAATCCGCTGCCGAAAAATACAGCCGAAGTATTGCGGAAATACAAGACCATCGTGGTGGCCGAACAAAATATGGGACAGCTGGCAGGTTATCTCCGCATGAAAGTGGAAGGTATTCACCTGCATCAGTTCAATCAGGTAAAAGGCCAGCCGTTCGTAGTAAAAGAGCTGGTAGAGGCTTTCAGTCAACTTTTTTAATGATTCATTAATAAATATTCTGGAGGAATAACAATGAGTGAAACAAAATATACGGCAGCAGATTACAAATCCGGACAGCCTCGCTGGTGTCCGGGCTGCGGCGACCACGCTTTCCTGAATTCTTTTCACAAGGCTTTGGCCGAACTGGGAGTACCTCCCCATGAAATTGCGGTGATTTCCGGTATCGGATGTTCTTCGCGTTTGCCTTATTACATGAATACGTATGGCATGCACACCATTCACGGACGTGCGGCTGCCATTGCTACGGGAGCCAAGGTGGCTAATCCGAATCTTACTATCTGGCAGATTTCCGGTGACGGTGACGGCCTGGCCATCGGTGGTAACCATTTTATCCATGCTATCCGTCGTAATGTAGATATTAACATCATCCTGTTGAATAACCGTATTTACGGATTGACCAAGGGACAGTATTCTCCGACTTCAGCCCGTGGGTTTGTAAGTAAATCTTCTCCCTACGGTACGGTGGAAGATCCTTTCCGTCCGGCAGAATTGTGTTTCGGAGCTCGCGGCCGTTTCTTTGCCCGTTGTGCGGCAGTAGATGGCAGTCCCTCTGTGGAAGTGCTGAAAGCAGCTGCCCGTCATAAAGGTACGTCGGTAGTGGAAGTATTGCAGAACTGTGTCATCTTCAATGACGGTACGCACAATGCGGTGGCCAAGAAGGAAGATCGTGAACGCAATGCGATTTATCTGGAGCACGGTAAGCCTATGCTCTTCGGTCCGAACAAAGAATTCGGTCTGATGCAGGAAGGCTTCGGGCTGAAAGTGGTGAAACTGGGTGAGAACGGTATCACGGAAAAAGACATCTTAGTGCACGATGCCCATTGTGAAGATCACACCCTTCAGTTGAAACTTGCGCTGATGGAAGGTCCGGATTTCCCGATAGCCTTGGGTGTGATTCGTGATGTGGATGCACCGACATACGATGAGGCAGTAGAAGCCCAGATAGAAGAGGTGTCTGCCAAGAAGAAGTATCACACGTTTGCCGAATTGCTGGAAACGAATGATACGTGGGAGATTAAATAAATCTGACATGATAAAAAGAAAAGGAGCCAGTGATTTTTCGTCTGGCTCCTTTTTTGTCTTTATTCTTTTTCTCCATAACACAAATCGCCTGCATCTCCCAGTCCCGGCACGATATAGGAATGAGCATTCAGTTCCGGGTCGATGGCGCCGCACCATACGGTGGTTTTTTCAGCCGGGAATACTTTTTTGATATGCTCGATGGCTTGACGGCTGGCAATGACCGAAGCAATGTGTATATGCGCTGGCTCTCCTTTGGTAAGTAAAGCTTCGTAGGCTAATTCCATGGAACTGCCGGTAGCCAGCATCGGATCGGTCAGAATCAGAATCTTTCCGTCCAGTCGCGGAGAAGCAATGTATTCAATGTGGATATCAAAGTTGTCTTCATTGATGTACTTACGATAAGCAGAAACGAAGGCATTTTCCGCATGGTCGAAATAATTGATAAATCCCTGATGAAGTGGAAGTCCTGCACGAAGGATGGTAGCTACTACGGGCTGTTCGGAAGGTATGTTCTCTACGGCTGTGGCGAGTGGGGTTTGTACGGATACCGGATGGTAGGGAAGGGTCCGGCTGATTTCGTATGCCATGATTTCACCCACACGTTCAATGTTGCGTCGGAAGCGGATGCGGTCACCTTGTACATGTACGTCGCGGATTTCAGAAAGAAACTGGTTGAAAAGGCTGTTGCTTTGGTTAAAGTTGATTATTTTCATAAACATTTTCAGGTTCTTAGGGGTTTTATTATTTAGATTTCAGTCTGCAAAGAAACAAAATAAAATTGATTTGTAATGTGGATTTGACAATTTTGTTACACAAGTATAAATCTTTAAATGATTACGGATTTTTTCTGTAATCACTTCTTTGAATTAAAATATCTACTACTTTTTGTAGCGCCTAAAACAAGGAGATGTTGAAGAGCAGAAAAAAGCAGATTAGGCTTACAGATTTAGACAATAAACATTTGATATAATAACCAAATTAATCATTTGAACAATGGCAAATTTAGATCTTACTAAGTACGGTATCACTGGAACCGTAGAAATCGTACACAATCCTTCTTACGATGTATTGTTTGCAGAAGAAACAAAAGCAGGTTTGGAAGGCTTCGAAAAAGGTCAGGTAACTGAACTGGGTGCAGTAAACGTAATGACTGGTATCTACACTGGTCGTTCTCCTAAAGATAAATTCTTGGTAAAAGACGCTACAAGTGAAAACACTGTATGGTGGACTTCTGAAGAATATAAAAACGACAACAAGCCTGTAACTACAGAAACTTGGAATGTATTGAAAGAATTGGCTGCTAAAGAATTGTCAAACAAGAAATTGTATGTTGTTGATGGTTTCTGCGGCGCTAACGAAGCTACTTGCTTGAAAGTTCGTTTCATCATGGAAGTTGCATGGCAGGCTCACTTCGTAACTAACATGTTCATCCGTCCGTCTAAAGAACAGTTGGAAAACTTCGAACCTGATTTCGTTGTTTACAACGCTTCTAAGGCTAAAGTTGAAAACTACAAAGAACTGGGTCTGAACTCAGAAACTGCAGTTGTGTTCAACTTGACTACTAAAGAACAGGTTATCCTGAACACTTGGTACGGTGGTGAAATGAAGAAAGGTATGTTCTCTATGATGAACTACTTCAACCCGTTGCGTGGTATCGCTTCTATGCACTGCTCTGCTAACACTAACATGGAAGAAACTGAATCAGCTATCTTCTTCGGTTTGTCTGGTACTGGTAAGACTACTTTGTCTACAGACCCGAAACGTAAGTTGATTGGTGATGACGAACACGGATGGGATAACGAAGGTGTATTCAACTACGAAGGTGGTTGCTACGCTAAGGTTATCAACCTGGATAAAGAATCTGAACCAGATATCTACAACGCAATCAAACGTGACGCTCTGTTGGAAAACGTAACAGTAGACGCTAACGGTAAGATTGACTTCGCAGATAAGAGCGTAACTGAAAACACTCGTGTTTCTTATCCTATCCACCACATCGAAAACATCGTGAAACCTACTTCTAAGGGTCCTCACGCTAAACAAGTTATCTTCTTGTCTGCTGATGCATTCGGTGTATTGCCTCCAGTATCTATCTTGAATCCTGCACAGGCTCAGTACTACTTCTTGTCTGGATTTACTGCTAAGTTGGCTGGTACAGAACGTGGTATCACTGAACCGACTCCGACATTCTCTGCTTGCTTCGGTGCTGCTTTCTTGAGTCTTGCATCCTACTAAATATGCAGAAGAACTGGTTAAGAAGATGGAAATGACTGGTGCAAAAGCATACTTGGTTAACACTGGTTGGAACGGAACTGGCAAACGTATTTCTATCCGTGATACTCGTGGTATCATCGACGCTATCCTGGATGGTTCTATCGAAAAAGCTCCTACTAAGACTATTCCTTACTTCGATTTCGTTGTTCCGACAGAATTGCCGGGTGTTGATCCGAAGATCTTGGATCCGCGTGACACTTACGCTGATGCTGCTGAATGGACTAAGAAAGCTGAAGACTTGGCTGGACGTTTCATCAAGAACTTCGCTAAGTTTACAGGTAACGAAGCTGGTAAGGCTTTGGTTGCTGCTGGCCCGAAATTGTAATTCAGACTTACAAAATCTTAAATATGAAAGCGGTTTCCTTCGGGAAGCCGCTTTTTTTGTATCTTTGGTCGTAGTTTTAATTCGTAAATCTAATTTATTATGAGAAAGTCTATTCATCTTCTATCCATTCCAGTTGTGGCTTGTTGCTTGTCGTGTACTTCCGGAAAGGTGCTTCCGCCTGAACCGATTCTTCCTGTGCCTGAACCTAAGCAGGTGGAATGGCAGCAGATGGAAACGTATGCTTTTATCCATTTTGGCCTGAATACTTTTAATGACCGGGAATGGGGATATGGAGATACGGATCCGAAAACGTTTAATCCGACGAATCTGGATTGTGAGCAATGGGCGCAGACACTGGTAAAAGCTGGTATGAAAGGAGTGATTCTTACTGCCAAACATCACGACGGATTCTGTTTGTGGCCGTTTGAAGGTACAGACTATAGTGTAAAGAACTCTCCGTGGAAAAACGGACAGGGAAATGTGGTGAAAGAATTGTCGGAGGCTTGTAAGAAATATGGACTTAAGTTTGCTGTTTATCTTTCGCCATGGGATCGCCATCAGGCTAATTATGGTACGCCTGAGTATTTGCCTTACTTTTATGCGCAGCTACATGACTTGCTGACGAACTACGGACCTGTATTTGAAGTATGGTTTGACGGTGCTAATGGTGGTGACGGATGGTATGGTGGTGCCAAGGATATACGTACCATTGATCGCAAGAACTATTATAATTATCCTCGTATTTATGAAATGCTGGACAGTATTCAGCCTCAGGCTATCATTTTCTCGGATGGAGGACCTGGTTGCCGTTGGGTAGGTAACGAGAAAGGTTTTGCTGGAGCTACCAACTGGTCATTCCTGCGAAAGGGAGAGGTGCATCCGGGATATGATAAGAACTATGAATTGCAGTATGGACATCCGGATGGAAATCAGTGGGTGCCTGCAGAGTGTGATGTGTCTATCCGTCCGGGATGGTTCTATCATCCGGAGGAAGATGACAGAGTAAAAAAAGTCCGGATCAGCTGGTGGATTTGTATTACCGCAGTGTGGGGCATAATGCCACTTTGTTGTTGAACTTCCCAGTAGACCGGAGAGGGCTGATTCATCCGGTAGATTCTGCCAATGCGGTTCGTTTTCATGAGATGATTCAGCAGCAGTTGAAGACAAATCTGGTGGCAGGAATGACTCCCAAGGTTTCAAATGAACGTGGAGGAGATTTTGTGGCATCTGCCTTGACCGATGATAATTTTGATACTTACTGGGCTACGGAAGACGGGGTAACTACAGCTGATATCGAGTTCTCGTTTGATACGCCTACTCGGATGAACCGTATGATGCTTCAGGAATATATTCCGTTGGGACAGCGTGTAAAGGCATTTGTGGTGGAATACCTTGATAAAGATACATGGCTTCCGGTGAAACTGAATGAAGAAACTACTACCATTGGATACAAACGTCTGTTACGTTTTGAAACGGTGGAAACAAAGGGTATACGTATCCGGATTACAGATGCGCGTGGTCCGCTTTGTTTGAGCAGTGTGGGAGTGTATGATGCAGGTAATGTGTCTGATTCATTTGTAGAGAAGGTGGAAGACATTGAATCTTTGCCTTATCTTTTGCCGGATGTTAAAGCCGATGAGGCGGCAAAGGCTTCTGACAAGCAGGCGCAGACGACTTGTTTTGTAGAAGGTGACCGTTTGTTGATTGAACTTCAAGAGGAGCGACTGGTTTCTTCTCTTCATTTCTTGCCTGATCAGGGTGAACCTAACAAGGGTCTGATTGCCAATTATGAAATACGTGTCGGCGTGAGCAAGGATGCAGTGAATCAACTGGTCAAATCGGGTGAGTTCTCAAATATACAGAACAATCCGGTGATGCAGTCGGTATTCTTTACTCCGGTAAAAGCCCGTTATATAGAGTTGAAGGCTACGCGTATGATTCGTGCGGGCGAACCGATGGGATTTGCCGAATTAGGGGTGAAATAACTAGGTGAAAATAAGAGTTTATGAAAAAAGTAATTTATTCAATGTTAGGAGCAGGGTTATTGTGCTCTCCAGCTGTGGTGGACAGACGCAGACGGAACAGACCCCTGCGGTTGATAAATCTTCGGCTAAAAATCAGGTGATTGAAACTATCATGACGCGACGGAGTGTGCGAAAATATCTGCCGCAGCCGGTAAACCGTGATACAATGCAGATGATTCTGGACTGTTGGGAGAAAATATGATTCTTTCGGCTTGGTCAATGGGTATCAGTTCCTGCTGTTTGGGAAGCCCCATACGCTTTATGAAGACAGAGCCTCAGGCAGCAGACTATCTGAAGCGTCTGAATATACCTGAAGGCTATGAATTGTTGTATTGCATAGCCTTCGGATATCCAGATGAGTCACCGGCAGCCAAGCCGCGTGATGCATCGAAAGTGATGTTTGTGGAGTAATCTATTTATCGCGCTCCTAAATCGTCATAAGAAGATTGTAGAATCGCTTTCCCCAGTTCTGTGCGTCGTTCGTTCGGAGCTGGGGATTCTATTAATGTCTTGCCGGAATTGTTATCAATCAGTGTGGTACCGGTACTGTCGCGGAAGGCAAATCCGTTGTTATAGGTATAGTAAGCAAACGGATACTTGTAGTTTTTACCTAACACGTTACGGCTGAAGTTGAATTCCTTATGGTTGATTCCCAATTGTGCCAGCAGGGTAGCGGCCATATCACTTTGGTTCATCAGTTTGTCAATGACCATAGGCTGCTTAATGGCGCCTCCTAACCATAGCATCGGAATGTGGTGGATACGTGGGTCATGCACCAGTCCTTCTTCCGGATAATAGTAGCCATGGTCTGGCAGACACACGATGAGTAAGTTCTTCCATTGAGGAAGCGTCTTGAGTTTGTCGATAAATTTCCCCAGACAATCGTCAGTGAAAGCAAAAGCATTAGGAATTTTCTCTTTCAGGCGATGGTAGGGTACCTCAAACGGTTCATGGCTGCTCAGGGTGAGGAAGGCCGTATGCCAGGGCTGGTCAGTATCCCGTTCTTTTATCTGGCGGTAGAGGTACTCAAAAGTAATGTCATCGTTTACTCCCCATGGGTTTTTCCGTTCTTCCATGCTGAAATCTACATCTGCTGTCAACTGTTGGTATCCGCTGCCCAGCAAATAGCTCTTCATGTTGGTGAAGTTGATGTCACCTCCATACAGGAAATCTGTGGCATAGCCTTGTTCTCGCAGTTTCCCGGCAATAGAAGGCAAGGTGCGGCTTTTGGCGGGAGATTTCATGACGGAAACCGTCGGGAAGCTTTGGTATCCGCTGAAGGTACAGACCGTACCTCGGTCGGTTCGGAAACTGTTGGCATAACAATTAGTAAAGAAGACTCCTTCCTTGCTCAGGCGCTCCAGATTCGGACTGACACTGGGTATTCCTCCTAATGATTCTACGAATACTCCTCCAAAACTTTCCATGAGGATAATCAATACATTAGGACGGTTGGTGGTAAGTAATGAAACTTCATTCTCTCCTGTATCAGCATACAATCCTTCAAATAAACTTGCCCGTTTTTCTTCATCGAAGAAATTGAACTGCTGGGAAAAGTCGGTGGTTTTGCTGATGGAAGACAACAGACTGAAGTCCGGATTGATGGCGGAATGATTCAGAAATTCGTCATTGCAGAAATAGGCTTGTCCTACGTTGCTGGTTGATTCGGTTACACCTCCTCGTATGACGATAAAGATAACTCCTCCCAAAAGCAGAGTTATCAAACTGCCTGTGATACGCTTCTGGACTTGTGGCAGACAGTCTGGTGTGATCTTATATAATCCCCATGTCACCAAGGCTGATAAGATGAGGATACACAGCAGTCGTATCAGAATAAATCCAAAGGATACACTGGCCATGGCATTCTTCGGAGAATCCAGGTAGAGGAAGATGGAAGCATCTAATTTGAATCCCCAAAATGGATACAAGGCCATATCGCCGATGAAGATAAGTGTGGTAGCCAGACTGATTAAAACGTAGTAGCCGATAAGTATCTTTTTCAACGGGAAACGGCGGAACCATATACTGCAAAGAATGGCCAGCCAGGGGATGGCCGTCAGGTATCCGGTGGTTGCTGCGTCAAGCGTAAAGCCATGGAACAATACCCGAAGGTAGTCTATGAAAGCTGTTCCCTTCTCGCATGCACCGTTATAGAGCATAAAGACAGGTTTCTGAAGCAGGAAGTAGCCCAGTATGCTGGCGAAAAAACATCCCAGATATGTAAGTCTCTTTTTCATCTGTTTAAGTTTTTGATTATTTACGTCCGAAGTCAGCAGGGACTTCTCCCCATACGTCAGTCTCCCACTTGAGCAGGGGAGTGGTATAAGTGTTTTCCTTCAGCCATTTTTCTGCCCGTTCAATTAACTGGAAGAGTGCTTCTGTTTTCTCGGTTCGTTCCAGTTTGGTCTTGCATTTTCTTTGCTTCACCCAAGAGAGGGCATTACGACTGTCGGAGTAGATAGGCATGTTCAGGTTCTTTTGTTTAAGAAGTGCCAGTCCATGGACTATGGCCAGAAATTCTCCGATATTGTTGGTACCGTAAACTGGTCGAAATGGAAGATTTCCTGTCCTGTCAGCAGGTATACTCCGCGATATTCCATGGGGCCAGGGTTACCGCTACAAGCAGCATCTACTGCCAGACAGTTTAAATTGAAGTTTTCGGGGAGTTGTGCCTCAGGCTTTTCTAAAGATGATGCACGGTGGCGGTTCATGTATTGATGTGCAGGAGTCGCGAAAGCATGTTCAGCTTCCTCTTGTGAATCGAATGACTTATATATGGCTCCTTTATAGCCTTGTATTTGCAGTTGGCAATCGGTCCACGAAGAATAGATGCCCGGATTCACTCCTTTCCAGACTACGTAGAATTTTTTTTAGCCATAAGATGGTCTTTAAAAGAAAGTGGCTGTGCAAAAAGAGTGTGGTTTACCCCTTTGCCAGCCACTTGATATACAAGATTGTGATTACATGCGTTCAGGTACTTCGATACCCAGCAAGCCCATAGCCAGCTTGACTACTTTGCCTACATTCTGGCTCAAGGCGAGACGGAATATTTTCAGAGCTTCATTTTCTTCACGCAGAATGCTGAAGTCATGATAGAACTGGTTGTATTCTTTTACCAGGTCGTAAGCATAGTTTGCCAGAATAGACGGATTGTAATCTGTTCCGGCTTGTTTCACTACGTTGGTAAAGTCTGCCAGCATTTGAATCAGACCTTCTTCTTTTGTACTCAGTTCAATACCGCTTGGGATGACAGCCGGGATGCTGAGTCCAGCTTCTGTAGCTTTACGCAGAATAGACTGGATACGTGCGTATGTATATTGGATGAACGGACCTGTGTTTCCGTTGAAGTCAATAGATTCTTTCGGGTTGAAAGTCATGTTTTTGCGTGCATCCACTTTCAAGATGAAATATTTCAAGGCGCCCAAACCTACGATGCGTGCGATGTCGTCTGCCTCTTCCTGAGTCAGTCCGTCCAGTTTGCCCAGTTCGTTGCTGGTTTCCTTGGCAGTTTCAATCATGGCCTCCATCAGGTCGTCAGCGTCTACTACTGTACCTTCACGGCTCTTCATCTTACCTTCCGGCAGTTCCACCATACCGTAAGAGAAGTGTACGAGGTCTTTACCCCATTCGAAGCCCAACTTGTCGAGCAGAATAGACAATACCTGGAAGTGATAGTTCTGTTCGTTACCTACCACATAAATCATCTTGTTGATAGGATAATCTTGGAAGCGCAGTTTGGCAGTACCGATGTCCTGTGTCATGTATACAGAGGTACCGTCACCACGGAGCAGCAATTTGTGGTCTAATCCTTCCGGAGTCAGGTCGGCCCATACAGAACCGTCTTCTTTGCGATAGAACAATCCTTTTCCAGCCCTTCCATTACCTTTTCTTTTCCTTCAAGGTAAGTCTGTGATTCGTAGTATATCTTGTCGAAGCTTACTCCCATCATCTTGTAGGTTTCATCGAAACCTGCATATACCCAGTCGTTCATCTTCTTCCATAGGGCACGTACTTCCGGGTCGTTTGCTTCCCATTTGCGAAGCATTTCGCGTGCTTCCAGCATCAACGGAGAATTAGCTTCGGCTTTTGCCTTTGCTTCTTCTTCGTTCATTCCTTCAGCCTGATATTGAGCCATCAGCTCTTTCACTTCAGCTTTTGTAGTGCTTGTCGAAAGCTACATAGTAATCACCAATCAGGTGGTCGCCTTTCTTGCCTGATGATTCAGGAGTTTCACCGTTGCCATATTTCAACCAGGCCAGCATGGACTTACAGATGTGGATACCACGGTCGTTTACGATGTTTGTTTTACCACCTTGTTACCGTTGGCAGCCATGATGTTAGCCAGCGCACTTCCCAGCAGGTTGTTACGCACGTGACCCAGGTGAAGCGGCTTATTGGTATTAGGAGAAGAATATTCAATCATGACAAGTGGCGCATTGTCGTCTGCTTTCTGTATACCCCACTGGTTATCGGTGTGGATACGGTTCAGCAGTTCAATCCATACGTCAGATGCAATGGTCAGGTTCAAGAAACCTTTAATTACGTTATAGTTTGCGATGGCCGGTTCATTCTGTTTCAAGTATTCCCCAATTTCTTGTGCAGTTTGTTCCGGGCCCTTTTTAGACATCTTCAGGAAAGGAAAGACAACCAGTGTCAGGTGGCCTTCAAACTCTTTCTTTGTTTTCTGAAGTTGAACCATTTTGGCAGGAACTTCCTGATTGTATAAGGTCTTTATACCGTTCAGGATAGATTCGGTCAGTTTATCTTCTATTTTCATGTGTATATAGTTTATGTAATTATCCTATCTTAACCGTACAAAGATAGTGATTTTTACGCTTTTCCTGCCGCTCCGTTGCGTATTATTACATATTCTTTCTCCATTCCGACGGAGAGACCCCTTCCTGAAGTTTGAATTGTTTGCTGAAGTGAGCTAAATCAGTGAAGCCTATTCGTTCGGCTATTTCTGACAAATTGCGCTTCGGAGGTTGTGTCATTAATAGTTTGGCTTCTTCTATGCGTAAGTGATTAAGCCATAAATTAAAGTTTAGTCCATAGGTATGATTGATGTAGTTTGACAGGTAGGTCCTGTTAATACCTATGGTTTTGCATAGTTCAATGATGGTAAGCCTGGAGTTTAAGAACCCTTTCTGTTTAATCCATTCTTCCAATCTACCTTTGATCATTTCATTCTTTTTTCATAGTTTCCTTATTTTTCCCGAATATAGGAAGTTTTAGAAATTTATGAAAAGACAAAAAACAACTTTACGGAGTATGTGTTTATATTCAGTGACTAAATGGTAAAAAAATGGATTATCCGGCCTGAATTTACTTATAAATAAGTGTGGAAAGATAGTTCTCGGAGAGGACCTCGTTGGCAATGTCGAGTAGTTGTGCTGAGGTCAGTGCTTCAATCCTTTTGAATACTTCTTCTTTTTCTTCGTAAGTATGATAATGCAGAAAGCATTTGCCCATGTTGAGTGCATTGTTTTCAAAATTGTCTCCAGCAACTCCTATCTGTCCGATGATTTGTTTTTTTAGCAACTGCGAGTTGTAGAGAGGTCAGTGCATTTTCCCTAATTTTTTAAGTTCCTTATGTACTAATGAAATACAATGATCCGTATCATGCAGGTCACAACCAAAATAGATACAGAATGTACCTGTATCTGTATACGATGTGAGATTGGATTCTACATTATAAACCAATCCTCTTTTTTCGCGTAAAGAGATGTTGAGCCGGCTGTTCATGCCAGGGCCTCCGAGAATATTATTAAGCAGGTACAAACCTGTACGCCGTTCATCATAAGCGTGGTACCCTCTTCCTCCAATCATGACATGTGCCTGGTGAGTATCCTTGTGAATGGTTAGTTGGTTAGGTTTGTAGGCAGGAGGAAGCATGCGCGCTTCTTTTATTCTTTCAAAGCGGGGAATATCTGCAGTCACTTTCTCAAGCGTACGGATTACTTTCTGGAAAGGAATATCTCCTTGAACGAAAAATATCATGTTTTCCAGTTGGTAGTGGGAATGAACGAAATGTTGCGCGTCTTCGCTCGTGAACTGGCGTAAAAGTTCTGGATTACCAAGTATGTTTCTGCCTAGCGGATGGTTCGGGAAAATCAGTTCTTCAAAATCGTCAAAAATAAGTTCCGCAGGACTATCTTCATAACTTTGGATTTCGTCGATAATGACTTCTACCTCTTTTTCGATTTCATTAGCTGGAAACACACTGTGGAAAACAATATCGGTCAGTAACTCCGCAGCCCGGTTGAAATGTTCTTTTAAAAAAGCACTGTAAATGACAGTTTCCTCCTTATTGGTATAGGCATTCAGGTCACCTCCCACATTCTCCATGCGATTAAGAATGTGCCAGGCTTTTCGCTTTTCTGTACCTTTAAAAATCAGGTGCTCTACAAAATGGGCCATACCTTGCTCTTGCGGAAGTTCATCGCGTGTGCCGGCGTCGATGGCAAAGCCACAATAAGCCACATTTGTAGGACTGGTAGTATGAATAAGTCGTAAGCCATTTGAGAGAGTAAAAGTTGAATATGCCATATTTCAAAAAGTGTAATTTCTTTTTCGCTGCAAATTTACAATAAATACCTATTGTCTTTCTTCAAAAAATGCAGATATTTGCAGAGTATGACATTTCAAACTAATATATGAATAAAATTGCAGTCTTTTGTTCGGCCTCAGATGCGATAGATCCTGTATTTATGGAAAAAGCAAGAGAGCCTGGGCGCATGGTTAGGCCAGCATCATAAATGGCTGGTTTACGGGGCTCCAATACAGGACTGATGGAAGTCCTTGCTAAAAGTGCGAAAGAAAACGGAGCTATGATAATGGGAGTTATTCCCACTAAACTGGAGGAACATGGCAGAGTCAGCGACTTGCTTGATGTGACATTTCATTCGGTAAACTTGAGCGACCGGAAAGATATTATGTTGCAGGAATCGGAAGTAATGGTAGCTTTGCCGGGTGGAATCGGTACGCTGGACGAAGTATTTCATGTGATGGCTGCCTGCAGTATAGGATATCATCAGAAAAAAGGTTATCTTTTATAATGTGGAAGGCTTTTGGAATGATATGCTGGCTTTCTTGAATCGTTTGGAGAAAACACATTTTGCACATCGTCCGTTGAAAAATTATTTTGAAGTGGCGAATACGCTGGAGGAACTGACCCGTTTATTGGAATAAAATTATAATTTAATCATAATCTTATGAATTCATCAATAAAAGATTTATTACAGCGTGAAGCACAGGCCGTGTTGAATATTCCGGTAACAGACGGATATGAAAAGGCGGTAGAGCTGATTGTGGAACAGGTACATGAGAAAGGCGGAAAACTGGTAACCAGTGGTATGGGTAAAGCTGGACAGATAGCCATGAATATTGCCACTACATTCTGTTCCACGGGTATCCCCTCTGTGTTTTTACATCCGAGTGAGGCACAGCATGGCGATTTGGGAATTCTGCAAAAAAATGACTTGTTGCTTTTGATTTCTAATTCTGGTAAGACAAGGGAAATTGTGGAACTGACCGAACTGGCTGCACGCCTAAATCCGGAATTGAAAAAAATTGTTATCACGGGAAATCCGGATAGTCCGTTAGCGGAAGCGGCAGATATTTGCCTGGCTACAGGGCACCCTGATGAAGTTTGTTTGTTAGGAATGACGCCTACTACTTCTACGACTGTGATGACGGTGATAGGAGATATTTTAGTCGTAGAAACTATGCGAAAGACTGGCTTTACGATTGAAGAATATAGCAAGCGCCATCATGGCGGGTATTTGGGAGAGCGTTCCCGTGCATTGAGCAAATAAAATATGGGTGTGCGAGAAGGCACACCCATTTCTTTTTACGGAAAGAAATAAAACATTTCTACCTATTGTATCTGATGTTATTATTGTAGTTTGTAGATTTCCGTTCCAGCCAGCAGGAAACATCCTACTCCATAATCTTCGAAGTCTGGGACGCTTTCGTAGGTGACAGGTTGTCCGTCTTTAGGTTCTTTTCCAGTTCTTTGCACGTAACCTAAAAACCATTGGAATGAACCGCATCTTTTACCATGGCATTCCAGCCTTTTTTTAATAGAATGGGCAAATATTCTTCTTTATCCAGTAATCCGTTTCGCACTCCCCATGCCATTCCGTAGACAAACAAAGCAGTTCCTGTAGTTTCTTTGCCACCGTAATTTCCGGCATCATGAAGACTTACGTTCCAGAATCCGTCTGTACGCTGACAAGCTTTCAGTGCTTTGCTCATGAGTAAGAAATCATTGATGTAATCCTGACGATGTTTTTCGTTTGCAGGAATTTCGTCGAGCACACGTACGAGTGCAGCGTATGCCCACCCGTTTCCTCTGCTCCAATAGCAGTCTTCGCCATTAGGTTCTTTGTAGGGAGGTAAGAAATCGGCATCTCTCCACCAAAGTCCGTCTGCCAGGTTGAACAATCCTTTTCCTCCCAGCTGATTACGTGAGAATTCATACATATCCCACATCTTGTCGAAATATTTCTGCTCTCCTGTCAGGTGTCCCATTTTGGCTAGTACTGGCATGCCCATTTGAATGGCATCTACCCAGGTCCAGTCTCCTACTTGGGGAGTATTGACAAGCATGTTCATATTGGATTTGATATTTTTCAGCATTTCAGGCTTGGGACAAAGATTATATAAGTCGATATAAGTTTGTCCACAGCAGTAATCATCAGCGTTACGTGTGGTATTTCCGTTTCGCATACCCCATTCATGGTATTCAGCCCAGTTGTATGCATAATCGTAGTATTCTGCGCGGGGGAAAATGGAATATAGAGACATTAATCCTTCATAGTATACTCCTCTGGTCCAGATATTACTAGGGCGGGTAACTTTACGTACAAAACTAGGAGTCCGGTAATCTGCATATTTCTCCATGAAATACTTATTTACTTTAATCATCACTTCCAGTGTTTCTTTTTGTGGTGGTAGTTTTTGTGCAGTAGAAGTGGTGAATCCCCAGCTCATTATAAACAGAAATGCGATAAGAATCTTTCTCATAATTAAATAAAGGTATTAGTTCTGAAATTGTATCAACAAAGATAGGAGATACAAGAACATTTGTACATGGAAAATCATGCAAATACATTGAAAATCATTCAAAAAATGCTCTTGGACTCTTCTTATGGATGTTTTTTGTACAAAAAGACATGTATTTGCATGATTCTCTATTCCTTCTTGTCGAAAAAGTTTTCTATTTTGCTTACATATTTATTTTAGTTTTTAATGTATTCAGAAGATGAGGGGATATTGTGTAAAAGGCTGGCTTTTATGGTGCTTATCCTGGATGGCCGTCAGTGTATTTGCCAGTGAAATTTTTCCGGATGGAACACCAATTCCAGAATGGTTCAGAGAGCATCGGGTGGTATCAGTAAAAGAGCTGGGAAAGCAATATTGTATCACAAATTATGGTGTGCAAAATGATAGTACGATTTTACAGACAGAACGTATTCAGGCAGTCATTGATAAAGCGGCTCAAGAGGGTGGAGGAGTGATCTGTATCCCTAAAGGGACTTTTTTGTCGGGCTCTCTTTTTTTCAGACCTCGTACTCATCTTTATCTGGAAAAAGGAGCAACTCTGAAAGGAAGTGATGACATTAGTCATTTTGATGTGATTGATACCCGTCTGGAAGGGCAGAATCTAACGTATTTTGCAGCTTTGGTTAATGTCATTGGAGTGGATGGATTTACACTTTCAGGCGAGGGGAAGATAAATGGAAATGGACTTCGTTTTTGGAAATCTTTTTGGTTGCGCCGACAGGTAAATCCCCAGTGTACGAATTTGGAGGAACTTCGTCCACGGTTGATATATATTGCTGATTCAAAAAATGTGCAGTTGTCTGGGGTCAGATTGGAAAATTCTCCGTTCTGGACTACTCATTTATATCGTTGTGAGAATGTGAAGTTGCTTAATCTTTCTATTTTTGCTCCTCATTCGCCGGTGAAAGCACCTAGTAGTGATGCTATTGATATTGATGTGTGCAAGAATGTGTTGGTAAAAGGTTGTTATATGTCTGTAAATGATGATGCCATAGCTTTGAAGGGTGGAAAAGGACCTTGGGCAGACCAAGATAAGGTGAATAATGGAAGTAATCTGAATATCATTATAGAGGATTGTGTATGGGGATTCTGTCATAGCGCATTGACTTGTGGTAGTGAGTCTATACATAACCGCAATATTCTGGTGAGACGCTGTCGGGTAGAGCATGCACAGCGTTTGCTTTGGCTAAAGATGCGTCCGGATACGCCGCAAAATTATGAATATATTCAGTTGGAAGATATTACGGGCTCTGCCATTAATTTCTTGTTTGCCCAGCCTTGGACTCAGTTTTTTGATTTAAAGGATAGGAAAGATGTCCCCTATTCATATTCAAGTCATGTGACGATGCGTAATATTCAATTGGATTGTGATGTCCTTTTTGCGGTGAAGAAGGATGAAACGCAGTATAAGCTGTCTGATTTTCTATTTGAGAATTTAAAGATTACAGGCTCGTAAGTCGGGGAGATTTGTAAAGATTATATTCATAATCTGCAAATTCGGAATGTAACAGTAAACGGGTACATTTAAAATAAAAACGATGTGGTAGCAATTGCTACCACATCGTTTTTATTTTAGGTAAGTTTGTATTCGTCAGGGTAATAAATAAAATCGATAACTGCCCTGTCATATTCGAATAACTCTTCAGGTTTGAAGAATCTTTCAATTTCTTCAATAGCTGTTTTAGGTGAATCTGAGGTGTGGATGATGTTTTCTTGTGAACTTACACAATAATCTCCTCGGATAGTACCTGGAACGGCTACACGGCCATTGGTGGCTCCTGTCATGGAGCGTACCACCTGAATGGCATCTACTCCTTCATAGCAACATACAATCACAGGACTGGCCATCATCAGAGAAGCTTTTACACGAGAAAAGAAAGGTTTTCCGGCCAAGTGGGCATAATGCTCATTGAGCAAAGCCTCCGTAAGTTGCATCATTTTCATGCCAGCCAGGCGCAGGCCTTTACGCTCAAATCTATGGGTTATTTCTCCGATAAGTCCGCGCTGTACGGCACTGGGTTTTAAAATTACTAATGTTTTTTCAAGACTCATAGTTCGTTTATATTAAGGTGATACAAAGATTCATTGCGCCCAAATATACGAAAAAAAAGGATATGAGCCCTAAAAACGAGTGGATTTTTTATTTAAAGCTATTTGGAATCCAAAGGTATTATTCCAAGGTTGATAGCTTTCAGAACAAGGTCTACGGCATTCCTGGCCTCCAGTTTGCTCATGAGGCTTTTGCGGTGAGTTTCAATTGTATTATTGGATACATACAGCAATTCTGCAATTTCCCTTGTATTAAATCCTTTAGCAATAGCCTGCAATACCTCCATTTCTCTTAAAGTAAAAGCTGTTCTTTTATCTGTTCTTCTGTCTGCATCCGGTTTAAAATGGATTTGAATCGTTTGCAAAGGTATTGGCCTCCTTTTAAGATTGTCTGGATGGCTAGTGTCAGTTCATTAATATCTGCCGATTTTAGTATGGCCCCACTTATGGAGGCTTTAGTCAGTCTTTTAAGTATCCATATCTCTTCATGCATGGTATTAATCAAAATACGTGCTTCCGGGTGCTTTTGCAGGATGGTTTCTATCAGTTCGAACCCGTTGGTGTCGGGAAGTTCCACATCAAGCAGATAGATGTCGAACGGTTGCATGGCTATCAGAAGCATTGCTTCTGCTCCTGATGAGGCAGTATATACCTTTTCTATTTCAGGCATTTGAGACACTACATGCTTGATGCCTTGCAGTATAAGAGTATGGTCATCGACTAATAGTATTTTGGCTTTAGGACTTGTCATTTTGTCGCATTTTACACTGCAAAGAAAAAAAATATTCATTGAAAAGATTTTCACTGAAAACAGTGATTTTTCAATGAAGATGCACCTGAATATGAATATTCACTCCAGTCTTGTCTTTTTCTATCTTGTAATCTCCTGCAATAGTTTTTAACCGGTCGTTGATGGTTCGCAAGCCTATTCCTTTAGATAAATCAGCATGTGGACTCCAGTTCCCGTCATGATGTACTTCAATAATAAGATAAGTGGCATTTTTTTCTATTTGGATACAGATAACCTTTGCCTGAGTATGTTTGAGTATATTCCCGGTCGTTTCCTGCATGATGCGGTAGATTTCGTATCCTATATGTTCTGAAATACTTGACCAGTCCGTGTGAGGATAGGGAGTATATTGTATGGAAATTCCTGAAATCTCTTGCATTTTAGAGAAATAATCAGCTAACATTTCATTCAGATCGGTAAACTGGAAATTGGGTGGCATTAGTTCATGTGAAATGGCTCGTACGCCGCTACGAATCTCTTCTAATGTCTGAATGGTATTTGTTTTTAGATCCTCAGCAGAGCTTTGTTGCTGCATTTGAAGAATGGCTCCCAGCAGGTCATTACATACCCCGGCGTGCAAATCCTTAGCCAGTCGTTTGCGCTCATTTTCCAAGCCTTCTATGTATTGGCGGGCAGCAATCAGTTCGGTTTCCTTCTTTTGCACTTTCCGTTTGTGCAGCAGAATGGAAATAGCTATTAATAGTAATCCGATTACTGTAAGGTAATAGATGGTATGGCGTAAACGGCTTTCTTGTTCTTGTGCCTGAGTCTTTTCCAGAAGAGCAATTTTCAGTTCTTTGTCACTTGTCCGTAATTTCTCATTCAGTTCAGATAGTTCATGCTTGATTTTTCCACCGAAAATGGAATCCTGGTAAATGCATACTTCTTGCATGTTCTGATATGCTTTTTGGTAGTTCCCTAATCCTTCATAGTTACGTGCTGTTAAAATGTGATATTTATCGTATGGTAATTGAGTTTGAATTAATGGATTGCTTGTTAGTATGCTGAGACTTTTCTGATATTCTCCAATCCAATTATAAAGGCTGGCTTGTGTGCTATAAAATTCAAGTGCTGTCGGACTGTTTCCCGGGATTTTATGAATCAATTCTTCTCCTTTTTTTAGAAAAATCCTGACGGAATCTTTTTTTGTTCCATAATTGATAGGTACTCAGTAAAGGCGATAGGGAGTCTCATGGCAAGTAAAGGATATTTTAGTTTTAATGCCTTGTTGATATTTTTTTTAAAAATATGGCTTGCTTCGACATACTTACCCATACTGCTATAACATCCTCCAATGAGACTGCTGGCATATAATTCCATTAGTGAATCGTTTGCTTTTCGGGCGTATTCCGCTGCCTGCTTACCTTGCGTCAATGCTTCTTCATAGCGCTTGTTAAGATGGTAGAGCACGCCAATGTTATAATAGGTGGAAGCAATGTCTTCGTACTTTTCTGTTTTTTTACAGAGATCGATGGCACGGTTATAGTGATATACGGCTGAGTCGAACATTCCTAACTTACGGTAGCAGACACCAATGGAAGATTCTACCACACCCTCCAGATCGTATCTTCTTTCTTTGAGTTGGGGAGCATGTGTTGCAACCGTTTTAAATTTCTCTTTAGCTTGTTCTATTTTTCCTTCCATGAAAAGATAGTTAGCCAGTGAGTTGAGTAACTGCAAATATCCTTCTTCTTCAAAAGTCGGTTTTGAATAAAGAGAAAGTCCTTTTTGAATGTAGTGATAGGATGAGTCATGGTCTAGAGTTTCATATTCAGGCTCCTAAGAATTGATATAACTCAATTAGTTGCTCTTCGGTAGAATTTTTTTGCTCTGCTAATTGTAATTCGCGTTTTAAACTATCAATTGTTGCTGTTTCAAGCTTGTATTGGCAAGCACAAGACTGTGTGAAGAAAGGTACCTAATGTGAAAAGAAGTTTTTCATGTAACCTAATTTTGTGAGTTCTACAAAGTAGCGTTTTTTTGTGGAATATACAAATTTCAGCTAAAAAACATCTGGAATATGAGATAGAATGTGTGTCTGGAATAACTTAGAATAAAAATATTATGGCTAAAATAAGCAAAATCGTGCAGTCAGTTCTCTTTTATATTTTTGGGAGATATATAACTCATTTGTATAATGAAAAGGAGGGGTCATAAGGCAGCGGTTATTCTGTATCATGTGTAAATAGTGCATATTGATAATGTAGGATTGGTGAATTTGCACAAATTCTTCATTGTATGTACATAAGTCTTTGGCGCGTAGATTAGCCTTAAGGCGGAGGAAAGAACCGTCTGTCAAAGCTATCTCCCAGCTTTTTCTTGTCGAAATATATTTGAAATAACCAATATCATTTGAGCGTAACACGTGTAAGTTCCCCATAAAGGTCTGGATGAGTAAAGGTTTGCCCAATTTTGCATCAAAAAGTCTTCTTAAGCGTTCAAGAGCTGCATTGTATCGCTGAATCTCGGTTGTTTTCATTTCTCTTTTGCATTGTAATTTTGTTTGTCAAATATAACTCGTCTTATGAGGGAGGAAAACACGGAAAACCGTGATTTTTGTATAAAAGTAAAAAAGCCGCCTCGCAGTGCAAGACGGCTTTTTATTACAGTGTGTTTGTTCTTATTTTGAGGTATTGATATTAGCTGATGGGCGGAAGTCGAACATTAAGTTCAAATGTAATCCTTCATCTCCTTGTTTGATGCGAATATTTCCAGGTTGACTGTTCGGACCTTGTTGTTCGATTGGTTTGAAGGAACAGATGGCCGGTATGTCAAGCAAGAAGGATATATCACCCTCAGGGAATTGCGGCATGGTTCTTCTAACACGTCCTACAGGTTCTTCCGGTGTAAAGATGTGATAGAAGATTCCATCGTTTCTTGAATAAACAGTAAACGGTGTTTTGTCGCTTTCCAGTGTAGCCCAGTACATGTTGGCATGATATCCTTTAAATTCTGGATAAATCAGATTTTCAAAACTTTCTCCTGTAATGGTATTGTTGTAATCTTTATGCCAGATGTTATAGTTGGTACCAGGGATACGGTTTTTCCACACACGATAAGGACCACGTCCCAGCCATTTCATGCCGGTACAGTTTGCTTCTGGGTAAGAGAAGGTCAATCCGAGATTGTATACTTTTGTGTCCATGAAGGCATCGTCAAATCCTCCGCCTCCGGAGGCACGGTTTAGTAGGATGGCGTCCATATAAAGCAATCCTTGATCGGTCAGACGCCATACAATGGAATCGGCTGCTCCTTTATATTTGGCACAAAATATGGCTCCCTTCTTGTGTTTCACGCACGTAGCTGAGTGAAGGCTCATAGCGCATTTTCATTCCTACAGCTACCGGACCGTCTTTGAACGGGACCTCTGTTTCTCCCGCTTTGACTTGCTTGATGATACCGGTAGTAGCATCAAACGTTACACTTACCTTCGCACTGTTCAATACGATGTGGCTGGCATTGCGTGAGGCGGTAGCTTTGGGAAGTGCTTCTAGGGTCATAGGTGATTGTGCCATTTTATGGTCAAAATATTGTTTTACCAGGCGGATAGGATAGCTCCAGTTACAGATGCTATGTCCATTTTTGTCGAAGGCTTCCAATTCCAGTACATCACCTTCATGGAAATTGTCTGGAAGGTCGAAATGAGCTGTGCCGGTTTCTCCTGGCTGGATAGCAGGGAGAGTAACTTCTCCGTGGCTTAATTCAACGGATTGTGTTACACCTTTCAATGGAGTGTCACATGACAACACTTTGTACGTCATTTTGCATTCCTTCAGATTCGTGTAAGTATATTCGTTGGTAACCAGGAAATTGCCATTAAAATGAGAGGTAATGAGCAGTGGTTTCAGTTGGATAGGTGACCACTGGGCACGGATGGCATAGAAGCTACCTTCTTTTTCACGACGAGGGCCAACAACTCCATCAGGCGCATTTGACTTGTCAGAATCCAGAATACCTCCTTTGTCACTTCGTTTGGGAGCTTCGTCGCAGAAAACCCAGATAAATCCTCCGGCAAATAACGGGTTCGTATTCCAGCGATCCCAGAAATCCCGTAATCCGGCACCTCCTCCTTGGTCATACATGGCATGCATGAATTCTGTAGGCATGAAGACCTTATAGCCATTGGTAAATCGGGCTACTCCTGTCAGATAAGCCGGATAATGGTGCGTATCCAGATCATTGAAGTCGGCCCATGGGTGGACTACATGCCGTTTTTGAAGCTTGTCGTATTGAGCAAACAGTTTATCCAGCTGATAATTCCATCCTCCTTCATTTCCATTGCTCCAAATGATGATGGACGGATGATTGACATCACGCTGTACCATTTCTTTCACCAGTTTGCTTCCTACTTTTTCGTCGTAGCAATTCTGCCATCCTGCCAGTTCATCCATGTATACGATACCTAGTGAATCGCACATATCCAGGAAATGTTCGTCGGGGGCATAGTGTGATCTTACTGCGTTCATGTTCATTTCCTTGATAAGAAGTGCATCCTGACGACTCATGGCCGCACTGGTTGCTCTTCCGCCGTCGACGGAGAATGAATGGCGGTTAATACCTTTTACGACGAGTTTGGTTCCATTCAGATATACTCCGTCTTGTGGGAAAAATTCGACGGTGCGGAAGCCGATTCTGGTTTCACGTGTCTGGATTACTTTTCCTTCCGGTGATTTTAATTCCAGACGAGCTACATACAGGTTAGGGTCTTCTGTGGACCAGGTTTGGATGTCTGCCCACTGTCCTTCTATCTGTTGTTCTTTGCCAGAGTCTGTAATTTTTTTGGAAAGTGCAGACTTTCCCGTATTTGTCAGGATGGTTTTTCCGTCTTTCAAACCTCGTACCGATACGTGAAGTTCATATCCTTTCGCATCGCCATACATTTCACATGAGGCTTGAAACTTTCCATGCTGGTCGGCATTGAGTACAAAGTGTTCAATGTGTACTTGTGGAACAACTTCCAGCCATACCGGACGATAAATTCCTCCATAAAGCCACCAGTCAGCTTTACGTTCTGCGGCGTTGATGGATGAATTAGCAGATTCTTTAGCGACTTTTACTTCAAGTGTATTTTTCTTTCCGAGGGTGAGTAAGTCGGTGATGTCATAACAAAAACGGTTGAATCCGCCCTGATGCATTTCTCCGGCCAGTTTGCCGTTGATTAAGACTTCCGTATCGGTCATGACTCCGTCAAAATAAATTTTTACCCGCTGGCCGCTCCATGATTTGGGAGCCTCGAACTTGTGACGATAAATACCTGTTTCATCACTTGGCTTGGCATCTTTGATGGTATACCATCGTCCGTAGGGTATATTCTCCAAATCCTTGCAGTTCCCAGTTGCAGGGAACTTCTATCTTTTTCCATTTGCCGCTGTTTTGTCCTTTTGAGCAGAGAAAGTCCCATGTCACGGTATTGTCAATACTGGTTCCTGAAAGATAAATTCGTTCCGGATGGGGGCTTGCGCTTGCAAATGCAAGCCAGGTACGTTGCAGAAAAGGCTGGCAAGTAGGGTCAGTCTGATAAAGTTGTTTTTCATATCCGTGTTCATTGATTTATTTTCTACAAAGATACGTACCTTCATGAAATGAATGAATGGAATAATGTACATCTTGCTTGGAGGATTGTGTATCAGACGTACAAAAATCCATGAATCTGTACATTCCTATAGTTGTAAAGGCTGGATAACTTTTATCTTTGCAAGTATGAAACCTAATTTGTAATTCCATGAAAAAGAACAACATCTTATTTTTCTCTGTTTGTGCTCTGCGATGGGGGCGGCTGCACAAAACTGGCCAGAGGTAAAGCCTGAAGCACGTTCTGGCAGCCGTTGGTGGTGGTTAGGAAGTGCCGTCGATAAAGATAATCTGAATTATAACCTGAAGGAATATGGCAAGGCCGGACTTGGTAGTTTGGAGGTTACGCCTATTTATGGGGTAAAAGGAAATGAATCTCATAATCTCTGTTTTCTGTCGCCTGAATGGATGGAAATGTTCCGTTATACGCAGGAGGTGGGTAAGACAAACGGGATAGACATTGATATGAATACCGGAACGGATGGCCTTTCGGAGGCCCTGAGGTTTCTCTTTCACAAGCTGCAGCAAAAGCTATTTTTGAATGTTATGAGGTAAAGGGAGGTGAACCGGTAAAGTTGGAAATCAATATCCGTGACCCTAAAGAACAGAAACAGCGGGATGTAGCTTACCTGGATTGTCTGATGGCTTATGGAACAGATGGGAAAGTAGTAAATCTGACCAAAAAAGTAAAAGACGGATATTTGCAGTGGGATGCTCCGGCAGGTGATTGGCAACTGGTGGCATTGTTTGTGGGGCGGACTTTTCAGAAAGTAAAGCGTGCGGCTCCCGGGGGAGAAGGATATGTTATGGATCATTTTAGTCCGGTGTCCGTAAAATCTTACTTTGAGAAGTTTGATAAGGCTTTCAAGACAAACAAAGTCAACTTTCCCCGTACCTTCTTCAATGATTCGTATGAGGTGTACGGAGCAGATTGGACTCCTGCATTCTTGAAAGAATTTGCTGCACGTCGTGGTTATCGGCTGGAAAATCATTTTCCGGAGTTTATTTCACAGGAACGGACTGAACTGACGCGTCGACTGGTGTCTGATTATAGGGAAACATTGGGAGAACTTCTGGTTGAGAACTTTACGACTGCATGGACCAAGTGGGCGCATGGGCATGGAAGTACGACCCGTAATCAGGCACATGGATCTCCTGCCAATCTGATTGATACGTATGCTTCGGTAGATATCCCGGAGTGTGAAGGGTTTGGATTGACTGATTTTCATATCAGGGGATTGAGGCGTGATTCACTTACACGTCCTAATTTTTCGGATATTTCCATGCTGAAGTATGCTTCCTCGGCTGCACATATTGCAGGAAAACCTTATACTTCTTCTGAAACATTTACCTGGTTGACAGAGCATTTTCGTACTTCTCTTTCACAGTGTAAGCCTGATATGGATTTGATGTTTGTGTCGGGTGTAAATCACGCATTTTTTCATGGTACCCCCTATTCTCCGAAAGAAGCAGCCTGGCCTGGTTGGCTATTTTATGCTACGATAAACATGTCGCCCACCAATACGATATGGCGTGACGCGCCGGCTTTCTTTGAGTATATAACTCGTTGTCAGTCTTTTCTTCAATTAGGTAAGCCTGATAATGATTTCCTGGTTTATCTTCCGGTTTATGATATGTGGAATGACATTCCAGGACGTTTTGTCGGCTTTGATATTCACAAGATGGATCAGTATGCGCCGAAGTTTATCAAGACGATACAAACCATTATGGCAGGTGGCTATGATGTAGACTATATTTCTGATTCTTTTATTAAAAGTACATCGTGTCAGGATGGTATGTTGAAGACACGTGGAGGTGCTTGTTATAAGGCGCTTATCGTACCTGCAGTAAAGTTGATACCGGTTTCTACCTTAAAGAAGCTAGTAGCATTGGTACGTCAGGGGGCAACCGTAGTGTTTGTGGAACATTATCCGGAAGATGTGCCGGGGTATGCTTCTTTAGAACAGAATCGGAAGCAACTATTTGCACTGCTGGAACAATTGCCAGGAGAAAAGTCTTTCCGAGGCACACTGGCTTTTAATTTCGGAAAAGGACGTATCATTGTGGGAAGTGATTACCATGAGGCATTAGAACGCACAGGAGTTCCTGCAGAAGAACTGAAGACTCGTTGGGGGAGTACAATTTATCCGGCGCAACACATACAGAAGGGCACCATTATTTTATTTCCAACTTACAGGCCAAAGATGTGGAAGGATGGGTTACATTGAATGTGCCTGAAAAAAATATGATGTGTTTTGATCCGATGACGGGTAAACGGGGAATTGCAAAAACGCGGGAGGTGGAAGGAAAAAACTCAGGTATATATGCAATTGAAGTCTGGGGGAGAGTATCATTCTTCAAACTTTTACTCGTTCTTTGCAAGGAGTGCCTGAATGGAAATATAGGAAGGAAATGGACTATAGCTTGAGTTTGGATCATGGTTGGAAACTGAAATTTGTAGAAAGTTATCCGGCTATTGAAGGAGAGTTTAAAATAGATACGCCTTCTTCATGGACAGAAATGGCACATCCGGCTGCGAAGATTAACCGGGGTACTGCATTGTATTCATTGGAGCTGGATTTGCCTGAATTATCGGCGGATGACTGGGTTTTGGACCTGGGTGACGTGCGTGAGAGCGCACGTGTGCGTATAAATGGGCAGGAAGCAGGTATTGTCTGGGCAGTTCCTTCCGTTTAAGCATAGGGCAATTGCTAAAGCCTGGTAAGAATCTCATAGAGGTGGAAGTCACCAACCTTCCGGCAAATAGTATTGCTGAAATGGATCGCCAGGGAAAACAATGGCGTATTTTTGAGGATATCAATATGGCCAAACTGAATTATGAGAAAGGTACTTACGGACATTGGGAAACACTACCTTCTGGCTTGAACGGAATAGTTCGGTTGATACCTGTTAAATATTTATTTTGATTGTCTGGGCTGGATAGATAATTATCCGGCCCAGTTTTCTCTGTCCAGATTGCGATAGCTGATAGCCTCTGCCAAATGTTCCGGACGTATTTCATTACTTCCCTCCAGGTCTGCAATGGTTCGTGAGACTTTAAGAATACGATCGTAGGCACGGGCTGAAAGGTTCAGTCGGTTCATGGCATTTCTTAAAAGTTCCAGGCCAGCGGCATCCGGTTGTGCATAGAGGTGTAGTAGTTTAGAAGTCATTTGGGCGTTACTATAGATTCCATGTTCATTAGCAAAGCGTTGGCTTTGTATTTGTCGGGCACGGACTACACGTTCGCGAATGCTGGCACTGCTTTCTCCCGGTGTGCTTTTGGAGATTTCTTCAAAAGGAACGGGTACAATTTCTACTTGAATGTCTATGCGGTCGAGCAGAGGGCCTGAGATTTTGTTCAGGTATCGCTGTACTTGTCCCGGACTACATACACAATTTCGTGTGGGATGGTTATAGTAGCCACATGGGCATGGGTTCATGGAAGCGATTAATTGGAAGTTAGCTGGATACTCCAGGCTATACTTTGCTCTTGAAATAGTGATACGATGGTCTTCAAGGGGCTGCCGAAGCACTTCCAGTACGCTTCTGCTGAACTCAGGGAGTTCATCAAGAAATAACACTCCATTGTGTGCCAGGCTGATTTCTCCAGGTTGAGGTGTAGCTCCGCCACCTACCATGGCTACTTGAGAGATGGTGTGGTGTGGGCTGCGGAACGGTCGGGTGGCAATAAGCGAGGAACCTTTTTTCAGTTTTCCAGCTACTGAATGTATCTTAGTTGTTTCCAGGCTTTCTCCTAATGAGAGTGGAGGAAGGATGCTGGGAAGGCGTTTGGCCATCATGGACTTGCCACTTCCAGGGGCTCCAATGAGCAGCACGTTGTGTCCGCCTGCTGCGGCTACTTCAAGTGCTCGTTTTACATTTTCCTGTCCTTTTACTTCTGCAAAGTCAAAAGGGAAAGTTGACTGGTGTTTATAGAACTCTTCACGTGTGTTGACAATGGTAGGTTGCAAACTGCAATTGCCGTTCAGAAAATCGATTACTTCTGTAATGCGTTCCACGCCATATACGTCCAGATTATTTACGACAGCGGCTTCCGATGCATTCTGTTGCGGAAGAATAATCCCTTTAAAACCTTGTTGACGGGCAGCAATGGCGATAGGAAGTGCACCTTTAATGGGTTGCAGGCTTCCGTCCAGGCTTAATTCTCCAATAATCAGATAATCTGTCAAGTGTTCAGAGGAGATTGTTTCATTAGCTGCCAGGATACCGATAGCCAGCGGGAGATCGTATGAGGCTCCTTCTTTCCGGATATCAGCTGGAGCCATGTTGACTACTATCTGTCGGGTAGGAAACTTATATCCGTTTACTTGTAGAGCGGATACGATACGTTCGTGGCTCTCCTTGACAGCAGAGTCTGGGAGACCCACTAAATAAAATTTTATTCCGCGCGAACAGTTGACTTCAATTGTTACAATAGTGGCATCAATGCCTTGTACTGCGGCTCCAAAAAGTTTGACAAGCATTTAAGGTCGTTTTTATTGTGTTTTACTTTTGTTGTTTGTCTTCTGCTATCAAGGCTTTCATCTTGGTCTGTAATGCATTTCCGTAAAGATTACTGCCTAAAATTTTCCGGTTCCGGTCTATCAGTATGTTGTATGGAAGACGCTGTATGTTTTGTTGTTTCAGAATCTGATTATTCCATCCTTTGTAGTCGCATACTTCAATCCACTGTTCTGTATCTTTTGCGTATTTTTCCCCCATTCTTCCTTGTTATAATCTAGTGAGAAGTTGACAACCCGGAAATTGTTCTTAGAGAATTTTTCGCATAGAGCATATAGGGAGTCTTTTATAGCTATGCTTTCCTTATCCCAACTTGCCCAAAAGTTAATGAGCGAATATTGCTTTTGTGTTCCACTGCTGCTCCATGACAAATATTCGCCGTTTCTTTTCTTTACAGACAAGTAATTCAGATAAGTCGAAGTGCTTTTTTCTTTTTCGGGTAGTTTCTGTAGAACTTCATTCAATACTCTACAATCTTTCACTTTACCGGTCAAAGGCTCAGTCAGTCTGGCAATGAGGGACAGATTGGGATTGGCTGATTGTGAAAAATACCAGTACAGTATATAAGCCGAAGCAGGTGAGGATGGATGGCTCTTGATAAAGTTCTCAGCTTGTTGGCATATTTGTGCAGAATCTTTCAGCGCGTGTATACTTTGCAGAAATTCCTGGTATTCATTATTCGGACCATCTCCTTTAATTTCCGGATGTGCGAAACTTCCTTTTACAGACACTTTCCAGCCTTTGTCTGCAAATATCGGAAAGACTTCACCTGAATCATTAACTAATCGGAAAGTATTCAATGTGTCGGGAGAGAAGGCATAAGTGAATTTACCTCCTCTTGGATAAATAGTATCCAGTTTGGAATCCGGGTCATCAAAGACTACCAGAATCATGTCGGAAGTAATGCCTTCCAGTTCCCCTTTGAGTTCAAATTCATCGCTTTGTCTGCACGAATCCAGACAAAACAACAGATATACAGATAAGAGGAGCAGGTATAATTTTTTCATAAACCGTATTTTGTTTTTGCGAAAATACATATTTTCATTTTATAATCTTTCATCTTCTTCCGATTCTTTCCCGTAAAAGCATAAAAAAACCGGAATCACTTCAAGTGATTCCGGTTCCTTTTATGTAATTAAGTCAGATTACTTTATTTCGTTTGCATATTTTGCAAATTCACGGTCGTTCTGAGCTTTAGCAGCCAAAGCAGCATCCTGCTGTTTTACTTTGTCCATGCTGCTCTTAACCAAGTCAGCGTTGTTAGTTCTAGCACCAACAATTGCCATCAGGTAGTTAGTGTAAGCGTCCGGATTCTTCACTGCAGACAGAGTAGATTTAGCTTTGTTATAGTCCTTAGCCAAAATCTGAGCCAAAGCAGCTGAGTTAGTCTTAGTGTCACCGAATGCCTGTACAGCACGGTCATACTGACCTTGTTTGATGTACAAGTTACCCAGAGCCTTCGTTAGCTGTGTTAGCACCTGTAGACTTGCTCAAGTAAGTTTCAGCGTTAGCTACGTTACCCTTAGTCAATTCAATCAAACCAAGGTTAGTGTTAACTTCTGCAGCGTTAGAGCTCTTGCTAGCAGCCTGTTTGAAGTAGTTTTCAGCTGTAGCTAAGTCACCGTTAGCATAAGCCATCATACCCAAGTTGTTGTAAGCACGATAGTCGTTCGGATACAATTCAACAGTTTTCTTATAGATAGCTTCTTTACGAGCGTTGTCGTTAGTCAGAGTTGCAGCATACAGCAATTCATCGTTGCTCAATACTTTAGCGTCAGTATCGAATGCAGCGTTGATTTCTTCGTCGCTACGTCCGATTACATCGTAGTTAGCAGTCAAACGAGCACGACGCAACTGCGGCAGGATTTCGTCAGCCAGAGTTTTGTAAACTGAAGAAATGTTCTTGATTTCAGTTTCACGCTGTTCTGGATCGTTGTACATAGAAAGAACACGCAAGATCAGGTCTTTATCCTGAATGTTAGATTTAGAAACCAATTCCTGGAATCCGTCCCAGTCCTGAGCTGTGTATTTAGCATCTACTTCAGTTTCAATCTTACCTTTCTTCAACTGCTGGTTCATGTATTTTTCAGTGTTGTTCTGACGATTTTCAGCCAAAGTAGTATTCAGTTCAACACCACCATCTGGTGAAGCGTAAGCAGAAATTTCGATGTTGTTCAGTTTGTAGTTCTTAGTGTCACCAGCTACAGCTACCACTTGTTTGTGGAATGCTTTCAAGCTGTCAGACTTCAATTCGCTTGCGCGGAGGTTAGCCTGCTGGATCAAGAACATGATCTGAGCTTCTTTAGCCTGCTTGATGATACGCTGGAATGCATCCGGAGCGTAAGCAGCATTAGCAGAGTTTACAGTAGGAAGTTCTGAAGTAGCGATTACACCGTCAGCAATCTTTACAGAAGGAATAGTGTATTCTTTTTTACCTTTCTTAATTTTGAAATCCAGGTAAAGTTCAGATTTAGCCATTTCAGGAACATAGTCGAAAGAAGCTTTCATTGTATAAGTACCACCAGTCTTGTAAGAGATAGTCTGGTCGTTACCTTGTACTTTTTCGCCCTGGAATGTAGCTGGCTGACCTTTAGCTTCGCCACCTTCCCATCTCAAAACTGGAGTAACTTCAACTGTTGCGTTTTTCTTGAAGTATTTTTCCGGGAATTTTCCTGTAATAGTTACAGGTACCTTGCCACCAACAGCTTCCAACACTTCAGGGTTGGTAGTGAAGTAGTCAGGAGATAATTCGCCCATCTTGCTACATGAAGAGAAAGCAAGGACTAACAATGCCACTAACGGCAAATACAACTTCTTAATCATGATGTTAAATATTTAGTTTGTATAAATGAATAATCTTATTGTTTGATTATTTGGGGCAAAGATAAGAAAAACTCTATTACGTGTTAATCATTATCTGTTTTTTTTTGTGCGTTCGTTTGAAAAAACCTTAAAAAATCGTTCTTGCCTTACAATCTGTTCATATTTCTGGGGTGGTGTTCCAAGATTTCCTGGCGCAAACGACTGCGGTCAAGGTGGGTATAAATTTCAGTCGTACCTATACTTTCATGTCCTAGCATGCATTGTATGGCTCGCAGGTTGGCGCCGCCCTCCAGCAGATGAGTAGCAAAAGAATGACGGAAAGTGTGGGGGCTGATTGTTTTCTTCAACCCAATCTGTTCGGCTAGCTCTTTTAATGATGTGAAAGACCATGATGCGTGAAATGTTTTTCCCGAAACGACTGATAAATACAAAATCTTCGTATCCAGGTTTTATCAGTCCTTCATTGCGGTCTGGAAAGTACAGTTCCAGTTCATGAATGGCGCGTGGGGAGATGGGTACCAGCCGTTGTTTGCTTCCCTTTCCTTCTACTTTGATGAACTTTTCTTTTAGATAGAGATCGGATAGTTTCAGATTGCATAGTTCGGATACACGGAGTCCGCAACTGTATAGGGTTTCCAAAATAGCCCGGTTGCGCTGTCCTTCACGGGTGCTTCGGTCGGTGCTTCCTATAAGCCTGTCTATCTCTTCTACCGTCAGTACGTCAGGCAGGTGTTTGCCGATTTGGGGTGATTCCAGCAATTCTGAGGGGTCTTGTTGTATGTAGTCTTCCAGCAAAAGAAAACGAAAAAAAGAGCGTATTCCAGACAAAATGCGAGCCTGTGAACGTGGGTGAATGCCGATGTCTCTTAATCCGGCTGAAAAAGTTTCCAAATTCTCCAGGGTAACCTCAGTAAAATGAATGCTTTCCAGTTCCAGAAATGCGAATAGTTTGTCCAAGTCTGTAAGATAAGCCTCCAGCGTGTTTGCTGAAAGTGATTTTTCGAGTTTCAGGTATTGCCTATACTTTATTATTATGCTTTTTTTATCGGCCTTTTTCATTTATTTTTCGTATCTTTGTGCCAAATTCTTCTACAAAGGTATTAAATTTCAGCAGAAGTATACAGATGAGAATACAAATAATCAATGGCCCTAACATTAACCTGTTGGGCAAACGGGAGCCTTCCATTTATGGAGCCGAATCTTTTGAAAGTTATCTAGAGAAATTAAAAAAAGAATGGTATCCGTCGGTAGAGTTTGCATATTACCAGTCGAATGTGGAAGGGGAACTGATTAATAAAATTCATGAGACAGGCTTTTCGTATGATGGCATTGTGCTGAATGCCGGGGCCTATACTCACACTTCCATTGCTTTACAGGATGCTATCCGTGCAGTTACGTCTCCAGTCGTGGAGGTACATATTTCCAATGTTCACCGGCGGGAGGAGTTTCGTCACAAATCAATGATTTCCTGTGCTTGTGTAGGAGTAATCTGCGGATTCGGACTGAATTCCTATCGTCTGGCCGTAGAATCCATTTTATTAGACAACAACAAATTATAGTATATTTATTATGATGCTTAAACAAACAAAAATCGTTGCGTCCATTTCGGACTTGCGCTGCGAAGTAGATTTTATCAGAGACCTTTTTAATGCAGGTATGAACGTGGTACGTATGAATACCGCACATGCCAGCCGTGAAGGTTTTGAAAAGTTGATTAATAATGTGCGTACCGTTTCTAACCGTATCGGTATTCTGATGGATACCAAAGGTCCGGAAGTACGTACTACGGCCAGTGCAGAAGGCCCGATTGATTTCAAGACAGGTGAAAAGGTTCGTATTGTGGGAAATCCGGAGCAGGAAACTACTCATGAATGTATTGCTGTAACTTACCCGGGATTTGTACACGACCTGTCAGTTGGAGCAGATGTGTTGATGGACGACGGTGAACTGGCACTGAAGGTAATCGATAAGAATGAAGATACTTTGTTCTGTGAAGTACGCAATGATGCTACTTTGGGAAGCCGTAAGAGTGTGAATGTGCCGGGTGTACGCATCAACTTGCCTTCTTTGACTGAAAAGGACCGCAACAATATTTTGTATGCGATTGAGAAAGACATCGATTTCATTGCGCATTCATTTGTTCGCAATCGTCAGGATGTACTTGATATTCGTGAAATCCTGGATGCACATCACAGCGACATCAAGATTATTGCTAAGATTGAAAACCAGGAAGGTGTGGATAACATCGATGAAATCCTGGAAGTAGCTGATGGTGTAATGGTAGCTCGTGGTGACCTGGGTATTGAAGTGCCGCAGGAACGCATTCCGGGTATTCAGCGTATCTTGATTAAGAAATGTATCTTGGCTAAGAAACCGGTAATCGTGGCTACGCAGATGTTGCACACCATGATCAACAATCCGCGTCCGACTCGTGCTGAGGTTACTGATATCGCCAATGCTATCTACTATCGTACCGATGCGTTGATGCTGAGTGGAGAAACAGCGTATGGTAAATATCCGGTAGAAGCTGTGAAGACTATGGCGAAGATTGCTGCTCAGGCTGAAAAAGATAAGATGGAAGAAAACGATATTCCAATTCCTTTGACTCCGGAAAATACGGATGTAACCAGCTTTCCTCGCAAAACAGGCCGTACGCGCTACTAACCTGATGCCTATCCGTGCCATCATTACCGATAGCTTCAGTGGCTTGACTGCCCGCAATCTGGCTGCTTTCCGTGGAAAATATCCGGTATTGGCTATCTGCTACAAGGAAAAGACCATGCGTCATCTGGCATTGTCATACGGTGTGGAAGCTATCTATATGCCGGAAAAAGCCAACGGACAGGAATATTATTTCGCTGCATTGCGTAAGCTGATGGACGATGGTGTACTGTCAGAAAACGAAATGGTGGCTTATCTGAGCGGTGGTAAACAAGGTACTCATACTTCATTCCTCGAAATCAACCAGGTAGGTGATGTCTTGAAGAGCGGAGATGACTACGTTTTACCCAACCGTAACCGTTACTTGTAATCATGAAAGAGACTGACGCGCTCGATGAATACATTCTTCGGCATATTGATGAAGAGAACGACTACCTGAAAGCGCTGTACCGGGCGACGCACGTAAAACTGCTGCGTCCCCGTATGGCTTCGGGGCACTTGCAAGGTCGTATGCTGAAGATGTTCGTGCAGATGATACGTCCGAAGCAGGTACTTGAGATTGGTACCTACAGCGGATACTCCGCACTTTGTCTGGCAGAGGGACTGGAGGAAGGGGCTATGCTTCATACCTTTGAAATCAACGACGAGCAGGAAGATTTCACTCGTCCGTGGCTGGAAAATTCACCCTATGCCGATAAAATCAGGTTTTATATCGGTGATGCCCTTGAAATTGTGCCCGACATGGACATCGTGTTCGACCTGGCATTTGTAGACGGAAACAAGCGCTTCTATGTGGAATATTATGAAATGATTCTGCAAAAGATGCATTCCGGCGGTTATATCATAGCCGACAATACCTTGTGGGACGGACATGTGCTTGAAGAGCCGCATCACACGGACACGCAGACCATCGGAATCAAGAAGTTCAATGACCTGGTGGCTGCCGATACACGGGTGGAAAAAGTAATCCTGCCCTTGCGTGACGGTCTGACTATTATACGTAAAAAATAAAAAAGGTAATATGGAAACAACCAGACAAAACAAGATTGCCCGCCTCATTCAGAAGGAACTGAGCGAAATCTTTCTTTTGCAGACCAAGTCAATGCCTGGTGTGCTGGTTTCGGTCAGCATTGTCCGCATCAGTCCCGATATGAGTTATGCGCGTGTATATCTGAGCGTCTTCCCTTCAGAGAGAAGTGAAGAAATCGTGAAGAACATCAATGCCAATATGAAGTCAATTCGTTTTGAGCTGGGAAACCGCGTACGCCATCAGTTGCGCATCATTCCCGAGTTGAAGTTCTTCGTGGACGATTCTCTGGATTATGCAGAGAAAATTGACGAACTGTTGAAGAAATAATGTATTCAATATTTTAGTAAATACTCACAGAAGAACAAGGGGCGTTGCTTCCGGCTTCTGTGGGTTTTTATTTTGTGTTATATATAAATAAGGTATAACGGTGAACTTTCCTTTTTACATAGCCCGACGATATTTGTTCTCTAAGAAATCTCATAATGCCATTAATGTGATTTCTGGAATTTCCGTATGTGGAGTAGCGTTGGCTACATTGGCCTTAGTCTGCACCTTGTCTGTATTCAACGGTTTTCAGGACTTGGTATCCAACTTGTTCACGGCTTTCGATCCGGAACTGAAAATTGTGCCCACCACCGGGAAAGTGTTCGACGGACAGGATAAAGATATCGCTGCTATTCGGAAGATGCCCGAGGTGGCATTGGTGTCCGAATCGTTGGAAGACAATGCCTTGGTGCAGTATCAGGGGCGTCAGGCCATGGCTGTGATAAAAGGAGTAGAAGATAACTTTGAAGAACTGACACCGATTGATACCATACTTTTCGGAAGAGGAGAACTGCTGCTTCATGATGAGGTGGTGGACTATGCCATTCCCGGTGTGCAATTGCTGGCTACCTTGGGTACTGGCATTCGTTTCCTTGATCCGTTAGAAGTGTATGCTCCCAAGCGAGGGGCTAAAGTGAACATGGCCAATCCGGCAGCTTCCTTTACAGGAGGAAACCTGTTCTCGTCCGGACTGGTGTTTGCCGTGAATCAGGAGAAATACGATGGCTCCTATATCCTTACTTCTTTGAAGTTTGCCCGACAGTTGTTTCAATACACTACCGAAGTCAGTGCCATCAATCTGAAAATGAAGGAAGGCACCGATATAGATGCCTTTAAGCGTAAACTGGAAAAATACCTGGGCGAACGTTTTCGTGTGCTCGACCGTTACGAACAGCAGGCCGACACGTTCCGCATCATGAAGATAGAGAAATTCATATCCTATCTATTCTTGACCTTCATCCTGATGATAGCCTGCTTCAATGTCATCGGTTCTCTGTCCATGCTCATTATTGATAAGCGTGACGATGTAGTTACGCTTCGTAACCTGGGGGCAAACGACCGGCAGATTGTGCGTATCTTCCTTTTTGAAGGGCGTCTGATTTCATTTATCGGAGCCGTGTCGGGTATTGTGTTAGGTGTGCTGCTTTGCTGGTTGCAACAGACTTTCGGGTTGATTTCCTTAGGAGCTGCCGGCAGCTTTATTGTCGACGCCTATCCCGTTAGTGTGCACTGGGAGGACGTAGTGCTTATTTTCTTTACCGTGCTGGCTGTAGGCTTTCTTTCTGTCTGGTATCCGGTGCGTTACTTGAGTCGTCGGTTGCTGTCGAAGTAGTTTCTTCCGGAAGTATATAGATTTTATGAGGCGCTTTCCCTTTGCTTCCTAAAATTTTGCTTTTTACCCATCCGTTCAAATCCTTCCAGGCTTTTTGATTTTTGCTATCCGGTCAGTTGACCGGATTCCGTTCGTGTAATAAACGGATGCTGTTGCAAATGCTCCATGAGCAGTTGCAGCCGTTCCTCTTCCGAGTAGCGGGCTGAACTTTGTTGGAATTTCCATTCCGTCCTGACTCGCGAAAGTTCCTGGCTTTTGCATCTCCGGTTGAAGCTTTTGCTTGTGCGAAACCGTACTTTATCGAATCGGATGTTTTGTGCGTGAATCCCGCTTTCATCTGTCACCTCTTTTTCTGCTTTCAGATTAGCTACCGCATAGGCCATGTGTCCTATTTCTACACATTCTCCTCTGGAAATATAGAAAGATGTCCATTTCTCCACTTCTTCCATTACTCCAATCACGGTTCCTTCCTTGAATCCGGAAGAACGGGCTATCTGACGGATGATGTCGCTGAAGGGGATAGCTCCTCTGGTTACGAGCTTAGGGTAAAGTTTTGGGTTCTTTTCACCGTTCTTTGTACCCGGTACGGGGAGAAAATCATACTGTGCTTCCATGTCTTTTAATTTTTTACAAGTTACTATTTATGTTTTCAATATCCGGACTGTATGTTTCCTTGAGCAAAGCCCAACGTCTTCGGTTCGGAAAACGTTGGGTTTTCGTCAGGAAAACATAGTAGTCTCCTGTGCGAAGATAAAAACTCTCTTAGGGGCTTTGTAGACATATGAAGACTTAAGAAGACATAGGAAGACTTTCTCCTGAAAAAAACAATATATTTTTATCTTTTCAGTAAGAACGTTACGAATACGCCTTTGTGGTCGGTTGGCCAAGTATCTAATGGCTCTATAAACGGGTCTTTAGACGTTTCTTTTTTCCGTTGGTTTTTTACGATACTGCCTTGGGGTCCGAAGATAGCTGCATTTTTTAATTCCAGTTGGGGGTGTGGATAATAGAATATGTAGTCTATACGGTCTCGTTCATCCGATTTAGGTGCCCAAGTCAGTTTCTGGGTAGGGACTTTCTCATTGTCGGATGGAAATGTGAATCCAGGATAATCAAGTACGTTAGGATAAAGGGTACGGTAAGCATCTACAAATCCGTTATTATCCAAAATCAGTGGTACAGTCCAGGGTACAATCAGGCCGTTGTGATCATACAGATCTTTGGTCTTTCGTGTCCAGTCCAGGTGTGACGGTTCATTGAAGTCTCCTCCCAGTATCACCATTCTTCCCTCTGCTATATCCTTCTTCGCGGCTTTGACAAATTCACGGATTGCATCATCTCGTTGAGAGGCATCATTGATGGCCAGTATCTCTTGTACAGTTTCTGGAATCGGAATCTCCTTCCATGTAGAACCATCGTATCCTCTTACATTATAATACGCATCACTCAGGTAATCCAGATGGGCTGTGTATACGGCAATCTGTTGCCCATTGACTGAAGCTACCATACGATAAATGCTGCCGTGGTCATTCTTTTCAGGGAAGACGGTGGTAGAATCAGTGATGGGATGTTGCTGAGCAGGCCGGAGTCGTAGCTGTAGAACGAGTAGTAGGTTTTCCCTTTTCTCGTAAAGAGGTGACGATACGGTTGCAAAAAACGGGTTTGGTGGTAATTCCGGACTTCACTGAACGTTACGAAATCCGGTTCCAGCCGGGCTATTTCTGAAACAATGGCTTCATATCCTCCGGGAACCATTGTGCCCTTCCTGCCAGATGTTCCATTGCAGGACTTTCAGTTCAGTCTGTGCATTGACTTTGCTGCATCCTATTATACCA
>VOFG01000474.1_pt1 | contig 68611 bp, 71 predicted proteins | sample 5384171 | NCBI WGS metagenome assembly VOFG01 (sample SAMN12384726, study PRJNA508395) | human gut metagenome | isolation source: healthy gut F | host: Homo sapiens
AACGAAGAGATGGTCAGGCTGATGGGCTCTGAGACAGCCGAGATCACACTGCAGCCCGGCAAGGAGTCAACCGTCATCATGATGACCGGTCTTCAGGGAGCAGGTAAGACGACCAACGACAGCAAAATTGCAGGAAAGTTCAAACAAAAGGGCAAAAAACCATTCTCGTGGCAGGTGATGTCTACCGGCCGGCAGCGATCGAACAGCTGCAGATCAACGGTGACAGAAGCAGGGCGTGAAGTATTTTCCATGGGCGATAAGAACAGCCCGGTAAACATTGCAAAAGCGGCGATGGAACATGCCAAGAAAACGATTTCAATGTTGTTATCATCGATACTGCCGGACGTCTTCACATCGATGAAGATATGATGGCAGAGTTGATTCAGATAAAAGAAAAGCTACTGATGTTTTCAGACCATCCTCGTGGTAGATGCCATGACAGGTCAGGATGCGGTAAATGTAGCAGGTACCTTTGATGAAAAGATAGGAATTGACGGAGTTGTCATCACAAAGCTTGATGGTGACACCAGAGGTGGAGCGGCACTTTCAATCAGAGCCGTTACCAGGAAAGCCGATACTATACGCAGGTATGGGCGAGAAGCTTTCAGACCTTGAGCAGTTCTATCCGGAGCGTATGGCTTCAAGAATCCTCGGCATGGGCGATGTGCTTTCCATGATTGAGAAGGCGCAGGAGAACATTGATGAGGAACAGGCCAAGAAGATTGAGCAGAAGATGCGCAAGAACGAATTTGACTTTGAGATGTATCTGGAGTCGATGAGTCAGATGAAGAAGATGGGCGGTCTTTCAAGCGTGATGGGCATGATGCCGGGCATGGGTATCGGTGGAGGCAAGATGCCGGATATTGATACAGATGAAGCTGAAAAGGGTATGGCCCGCACAGAGGCGATCATCTATTCCATGACACCAGAGGAAAGACGAAATCCTTCCTTTTTAATCCAAGCCGCAAGGCTCGTATTGCAAGAGGAGCAGGCGTGGATGTATCAGAGGTCAACAGACTTGTAAAGCAGTTTGAACAGATGAAGAAGATGATGAAGCAGATGCCCGGTATGATGGGCGGCAAGAAGGGACGCCGTGGAGGCGGTGGTCTTGGAGGCTTATTCAAAGGACTTCCGTTTTAATGGATTTCATTAAAGAATTTCATGTTTTGTTAACAAAAGTATTTATTTTACTTTTGATATATATTATTTAATAAACCTATGAGGAGGTGAAACAAAATGGCAGTAAAGATCAGATTAAGAAGAATGGGACAGAAGAAGGCTCCTTTCTATAGAATCGTAGTAGCAGATTCCCGCTCCCCGAGAGACGGCAAGTGCATCGAAGAGATCGGAACATATGATCCAACAAAAGATCCAAGCGAGTATCATGTAAATGAGGAGTTAGCAAAGAAATGGTTATCAAACGGCGCACAGCCAACTGAGACAGTAGCTAGAATCTTCAAGAGTGCTGGTATCGAGAAATAGGATAAAGAGGTGGCGTAATGAAAGAATTAGTAGAAGTAATTGCGAAATCTTTAGTTGATTATCCGGATGAGGTTAATGTAACTGAGACCGAAAACGAAAGCAATTGTTTTGGAATTACGTGTTGCACAGTCTGACATGGGCAAAGTGATCGGCAAGCAGGGACGCATTGCTAAGGCTATTCGTTCAGTTGTTAAGGCCGCAGCCTCTAAAGAAGACAAAAAGGTTATTGTTGAGATAGTACAGTAACATAAAGGCATCTCTTATGAGATGCCTGTTTTTTTATAATTTATAGTAACTATTCAGAACCGGTATTGTATGGTTTTGAGAATGTGCGTGGGCTGAATAGTTATGATTTATATTAATATCAGGAGACAGAGAATGGAAGATTTACTACAGGTAGGTGTAATTACGAGCACACACGGCATTCGCGGTGAGGTAAAGGTGTTCCCAACCACTGACGATGCTGCCCGTTTTAAAAAGCTTAAAAATGTCATTCTGGATAATGGCAAAGAGCGCAGGGATTTGGAAATAACTTCTGTCAAATTTTTCAAGAACCAGGTTATCTTGAAATTTAAGGGCATAGATGACATAAATGATGTAGAAAAAATATAAAAGGCACCTCTTTTTTGTGACAAGGGAAAATGCGGTGCCGCTTGAGGAAAAACGAGTACTTTATAGCTGATCTTATCGGGCTTTCCGTCACATCAGACGAGGGAGAGGAGCTTGGAGTCATAGATGATGTACTCCAGACCGGTGCCAACGATGTGTACGTTGTTAAGAAAGCCGGTGCAAATGATTTGCTGATTCCGGCAATAAAGGATTGTATACTGGACGTTGATGTGGAAAATGGCACGATGAAGGTGCATCTGCTGGCAGGTTTGAGATAGCTATATCTCAAACTGCAAAAACAGTAAAATGAGATATAAAATTGAACAAAATCATACATTTTAAATCGTAAAACTGTAAAACAGGATGATATAGGAGATATAGGAAATGAGATTTCATGTGCTGACCTTATTCCCACAGATGATAGAACAGGGACTGTCAGAGAGTATCACAGGCAGAGCTTTAAAACAGAATATTATATCACTCAATACGGTAAATATCAGGGATTTTGCGCACAATAAGCACAATAAGGTTGATGATTACACATATGGTGGCGGTGCGGGGATGCTTATGCAGGCAGAGCCGGTGTATCAGGCTGTGCGCAGTGTGGTGAGTCAGATCAATAAATGTAATCAGGTCCATTCAGGTGATAATTCCGGGAAAAATATCGCCGATGAAAATATATTATATGAAAATACATCATATAAAAATACAGCAGAAGAAATAAAAAATCACAATGCGCGTCTGATTTATGTTACTCCACAGGGCAGCGTGTTCAACCAGCAGATGGCGGCAGAATTTGCAAAGTGTGATGACCTCATTTTTCTATGTGGACACTATGAAGGTATTGACGAGCGTGTGCTGGAGGAGACGGTAACAGATTATGTTTCTATCGGTGACTATGTTCTAACGGGCGGGGAACTGCCGTCGATGGTAATGATAGATGCAATTTCACGTCTGGTTCCTGGGGTGCTGCACAATGACATTTCGGCAGAGACAGAGTCGTTTCATGGCAATCTGCTTGAATACCCTCAGTATTCACGTCCTGTTGAGTGGCATGACAAAAAGGTGCCTGAAGTACTCATGTCAGGCAATCAGAAAAAGATAGATGCATGGCGCCTTGAAAAGTCTATTGAGCGCACAAAGGAGCGCAGACCGGATTTGTATGCCGGGTTTAAAAGACTTGATAAATGCAGAGAGTTTCTTATGAAAAATAAACTGCTTCATATTGATATGATAGAGCTTATAAACAGGGGCTGCGCCGAGATACTGTTTGAGGCAGATGGCGAATATCTGCTTCGGGACATGGTCTCAAAGGTATGCTTTCATACAAGACCGGATGAGGGCGGGTCGAAGCTTATTGATTTGGCACCGGAAGATGACACAAAGTCTGTTGATAAATACAGCAGTCAGCATATTCCAAAACCGTTACAGATCAGATCACAAACGGCATAGTGCTTCACCAGCAAAGATATGTTGAGCTCTTTACAGCAAATGGCTTTAATGAGACTGTAGAGTGCAGGCAGGCTGTGTATACAAACAAAGAAAAGCTATCTGTCAGCGGACTGTACAGACCGGATGGAAAGCCGATGCCAAATGGCTTAATTATAAGAAAGCTGGATGCATGTGATATACAGGAGGCTGCGCCAATGTACCCGGGCTTTGACAATCCGGACTATATCATAGAAAGAATAGAGGCAGGGGCAGTCTATGGCGCTTTTGATAATACTGCTGATGATACCATTAATACCCTCGCGGGAATTATCGGAATCCATGAGGAGGGCAGCATAGGCATGCTCTATGTAAAGCCGCAGTACAGGTATCAAAAGCTTGCCACAGCACTTGAAACATATGCTTTCAACAGGGCTCTGGAAAACGGCTGGATACCATATGGACAGATAATCGTGGGCAATGAGGCATCTATGAAGCTGCAGGAGAGTATGGGATTGCATTTTTCAAAATCATCCGTATACTGGATGACTAAAAATAATGCATAAGGTAGGCGGAAGATAGTAAAAAATACTTGCAAATCCCATGAATCTGTGGTAAAGTACCAATGTTGTGAATAAAAGAGATGGTCCTCTGTTGTGAAAATAGTAGTAGCATTAAGAACGTCAAAATAATTAGGAGGTCACAAAATGAACGCAAGTGAAATTATTAAAAGCATCGAGAACGAGCAGTTAAAGGCCGAGGCACCTGAGTTTTCTGTAGGAGATACTGTAAAGGTATACGGAAAAATCAAAGAGGGTAACCGTGAGCGTATTCAGGTATTCGAGGGAACAGTAATCAAAAAGCAGAACGGATCAAACCGTACAACATTCACAGTTAGAAAGCTTTCTAACGGTGTAGGTGTTGAGAAGACATGGCCACTCCACTCACCAAACGTAGAGAAGGTTGAGATTGTACGTAAAGGTAAAGTACGTCGTGCTAAGCTTTACTACTTAAGAGACCGTATCGGAAAAGCTGCTAAGGTTAAAGAGCTTGTAAAATGATATTTTTACGCGAAAGAGACCATTTTCTGCGAGCAATCGTATGAGAATGGTCTTTTTAGTTTTCAGGGTTACAGCTTGCAACAAACATGAAAACAATATATAATTAAGATTACGCAATAAAATATTAGTTAGCAAGAGGTGTAAGATGTCCAGAAGACGAGCAGGACTTAGCTTTAGAAGGCAAAGAAGAAAATTTAATCTGCCATTGTTCAAGGAAATTGTTTCGTGGGTAGTGGAGCTGATTGTAGTGATAGGTCTGGCATATGTGCTGGTGTCATTTTTCGGTATACGTACAAATGTGGTGGGCCAGGCTATGGAGCAGACATTGGAGAACGATGATAATATTCTTGTGAACAGGTTTGCATATATCATGTCAAAGCCAAAGGCAGGAGATGTGATAGTATTTCTGCCAAACGGAAATAATAAGTCGCATTATTATGTCAGGAGAGTGGTAGCGGTGCCGGGAGATACTGTTCAGATAAAAGACGGTGCACTGTACGTGAATGATGAGCTGTACAAGGAATCGACGGACGTTGCCTCAATGGAGGATGCAGGGCTTGCCTCAGATCCTATAGAGCTTGAAAAGGACGAGTATTTTGTACTTGGAGACAATCGAAACAACAGTGAGGACAGCCGCTATGCCAATATTGGCAATGTAAAGAGAGACTATATCATCGGCAAGGCATGGTTTAGATTTTCAGGGCCTTGGAAGCTTTGGAACCATCAAGTAGCAATAGTTATAACATATATAGATAAAGGACAGGTGAATTATGAATTTTCAGTGGTACCCGGGGCATATGACGAAAGCAAAGCGTCAGATGCAGGAAGATATCAAGTTAATCGATCTGGTCATCGAGCTTGTCGATGCGCGGATTCCACTCAGCAGCCGGAATCCGGACATTGATGAGCTTGGAAAAAACAAATACAGGCTCATTCTTATGAACAAGGCAGATCTGGCCGACAAGGAGCGCACCAGGGAGTGGAGTGCATTTTTCAAGGAAAAGGGCTTTTTGTAGTCAGTCTTGATGCTAGAAGCAAGTCAGGCATGAAGAACATCACAGATATCGTGATGGAGGCCTGCAAGGAAAAGATTGAAAGAGACCGAAAGCGTGGCATCAAAAACAGACCGGTAAGAGCTATGGTGGTGGGTATTCCAAACGTCGGAAAGTCTACATTTATCAACTCATACGCCGGAAAAGCCTGTGCCAAGACAGGAAACAAGCCTGGCGTGACAAAGGGCAAGCAGTGGATCAGGCTCAATAAAAGTGTTGAGCTGCTCGATACCCCGGGCATACTGTGGCCGAAATTTGAGGATCAGACAGTGGGACTTAGACTTGCGCTCATCGGTTCGATAAAGGATGAGATTTTAAATGTTGATGAGCTTGCCGTGGAGCTTTGTGAAGTTCCTAAAAGCAGAGTATCCGGGGCTTTTGGCACAAAGATACGAGGTAAGCGAGGAAAATGATATCATAGAGCTTATAAGTGCTGTCGCTGTCAACAGAAAATGTCTTTCAAAGGGAGGAGAGCCTGATTACAGCAAGGCGGCTGCACTCATCATAGATGATTTCAGAAGCGGTAAATTAGGCCATATCACTTTTGAGAGACCGGAAAAAATAATAGGATAATAGTTGCGAAGAATAATTATGAAGAAAAGTTAAGAAGAAATATTCTGAAGAATAGACGATAAGGACAAGGATATGTCAGCAGAAAAAATAGGCGATATTAAGGAACAACTGAAAAACACCAAAGATTCACAGCTTACACAGTTCATTGAGGCATACAGCTCAGATGAAAGGGGCGGAGTGATTAAGCTTGTAGATAGTGCAAAAAAGCGTCTGGACAAGTATGAGAAGGAGCTTATCCGCACAGAAGGTCTCAAGAAATATGAGCGCGAGTACGCATCATATGCTCATATTTGCGGCATAGATGAGGTGGGACGCGGACCGCTTGCAGGTCCGGTTGTGGCATGTGCGGTTATTCTGCCAAAGGACTGTGATATTTTATATATTAATGATTCAAAGAAGCTTACGGCTGCAAAGCGCGATGAGCTTTATGATGTCATAATGGAAAAGGCGGTTTCTGTAGGAATAGGTATGGCATCGCACGAGCGGATAGATGAGATAAATATACTGCAGGCTACATATGAGGCGATGAGACAGGCAATCGGAAAGCTTGATCCGGCACCGGATTTGACACTTAACGATGCAGTCACAATCCCGGGGGTGGATATAAAGCAGGTTCCGATTATAAAGGGAGATGCCAAAAGCATATCAATAGGGGCAGCCAGCATTGTGCGACGATTGCGATCCGCCCGTACACCGAGCTTGGAAATGTCAGCAATCCGATTCTGTTCAACGCGCTTTCGGCGGCGCAGGTGCCTGCGACGGACCGGACGCTTGTGATGGTGGATACGATGATGCAGGAGCAGATGTCGATCGGCAGACAGAGCATTCTCGATATGGCGAAGCTGGTTGGCGCGAATCCGGATGCCAATGTGCAGACCATCGTGCAGATGACGAAGCTCGGACTCCCGGTGACGGAGGAGATGGCGGCGCAGTTTGAAAATTATCTGTCCGACAGGCAGGCACTCGTGGGAGAGATGGATCTGGCAGCGGGGCATATGATGGAACTGCTTTCGGACGAGGCGCTCTCGCCGGAGACGGCATTTTCCCTCTATGGGAAAATGCTTGATATTTTTATGCCCGGGGAGGAAGCGGCAGATGCCGGAGTGACCGCGGCAGCGGGACAGGAATCTTCCGCAGCAGAGGCAGGCGCCGGAGCAATGGCGGAAGCAGTGGGACAGGAAAATGCAGCCACGGTGTCAGAAGCAGAGGCGGGCGCGCCCACGGCGGCGGAACAGGGAACCGCAGCGGCATCGGCAGTAGCGGAGGAGGCAGGTGCCGCTTCGACCGCGGAGACAGCGGGACAGGGCGCAGCGGCAGAAGCAGAGACAGGGGTCGGAGTGACCGCGGAACTGACATATGGAAGGACGGCAGAGACTCCGGGGACAGTCGGGGAACTGTTGTCGAAGGAGCAGATCGAGCATCTGGGAAAAATGCTTCGGAACATTCCGGCTCTGATTGGCAACGAGGAGATTTTTGCCGGCGGAGAGCAGGAGGAAGTCTTTGTGGATACGCTCTCGGAAGAAGGTCCAGAGGTGGCGAAACTGATGGCGCAGGAGGAAGCGGCGCAGGAGCAGCCGGTCTTGAATGAGAAACTGACGGCAGAACAGTTTTTGCAGAAGCTGGGCAGAGCGCTCGCGCAGAACGGCGAGTTCGGTTTCGCGGGAATGCAGAAGCTTTTTGCCGGAAAGGAATTTCAGACCATTTTTCGCAGTGTGATCGAAGAAGCAGTGGCTGCTGCAGCCGGAGGAATTAAAGCAGGAGCACAAGGTGAGCGGGCTGTATGAGCGCTTAGAACAGCAGCTTTCCCAGATGGAGGAGGCGGTTCGGGCGACCGGAAGCACGCAGAATACGTTTTTACAGACGGCATCGCAGGTTCACGGCAATCTGGAGTTCATGAATCAGATGAACCAGATTTATCACTATGTGCAGCTGCCGTTAAAGATGTCCGGACAAAATGCAAACGGGGAACTCTATGTCTATGCGAACCGGAAGAATCTGCGCGATCCGGATGCGGAACTGACGGCATTTTTACATCTGGACATGGAGCAGCTCGGCTCCACGGACGTCTCAGTGCGGATGCAGAACCGCAGCGTACGCACCAATTTTTATCTGGAGGATGACGCCTCCTATGATCTGGTGGAAAAGCACCTGGAAGTGCTGAACAAGCGTCTTAAGAGCAAGGGCTACCAGTCTTCCATCACGGTCACGCATGAGAAAAAAGACATCAGTTTCAAGGAGAACATCGTAAAGAAAGGAAAGGCGACGGTGGGAAGCCTGCACCGCTATTCTTTTGATGTAAGAGCATAGGAAAGCAGGATTCTTTGAAGGGAGGATGTGGCGATGGCGGAGAACAAGCATATTGCAGGAAAAGAAAAGACGGCGGTCGCCGTTGCCTACAATCCGGGCGAGGTGGCGCCGAAGATCCTCGCAGTCGGAAAAGGCGAGGTGGCGGAGCGCATCATTGAGACGGCAAAAGAAAATGATGTTCCGTTTTATCAGGATAACAAGCTGGCGGAGACCTTATCCAGACTTCAGATCGGAGATACGATTCCGCCGGAACTCTACGAGGTGGTCGCGGAGATTCTTGTCTTTGTGGACGATATGGACCGCATGAAGGGAAAACTCAAAGAATCCGGCTTACTGTAGGCAGATGACAGATGCCGTGATGGTAACAGAAGGCACGGGAAGAACCCGGACGGCGGAACGTGGTGATGGATCGGACGAAAGGCAGGGAGAGAGGATACCGGATGAACAGGCGGCAGACGGGAACAGCGTATGAGAGACGGGCGGGGGAGTATCTGAAGGAACAGGGATACGAGCTGATTGGATACAATTTCAGATGCCGGCAGGGAGAGATCGACATCATCGCCCGCGATGGCAGATACCTGGTGTTTGTGGAAGTGAAATACCGCAGAGACGGGCAGACGGGCGATCCGCTGGAGGCGGTGGACCGGGCGAAGCAGCGCCGCATCAGCAGAACGGCGCAATATTACTGCCTGACGCACGGATACGGGGAGACGACGCCCTGCCGCTTTGATGTGGCAGCGGTGCTTGGAACGGACGGGGAAGTACGGCTTGTGAAACATGCATTTGAATTTCAGGGATGACGGGAGGATGAGACTTGACAGCGTTTGTGAGAAAACCAGCAGAACAACCGGTTTTGCGGGAGGACTGGCATGAAAATGAGGACGGCAGCAGGCTTCTGCTGCTAAAATATCCCCTTTTGGAGTGTACGGGGATCGTGGAGCATTGTTTTACAACACGGCTCGGAGGCGTCAGCACAGACATTTTTCTACGATGAATTTAAGCTTTACCAGAGGTGATGAGGAGGCGGCGGTGCGTGAGAATTACCGGCGCCTGGCGAGGGCACTCGGGGCAGAGGTGGGGCAGTTTGTCTGCTCGGATCAGACACATACCGTCAATGTGCGCCGCGTCACGGCAGCGGACGCCGGAAAAGGACTGACCAGAGAGCGGGACTACCGGGATGTGGACGGACTGATTACGGATGAGCCGGGACTTGTCCTGTCGACGTTCTACGCGGACTGTGTGCCGTTATATGTGGTGGATCCGTACACCGCGCCATCGGAATGAGCCATTCCGGATGGAGAGGCACGGCGGCGCGCATGGGAGCGGTCACTCTGTCTGCCATGCAGGAGGCATACGGCACCAGACCAGAGGATGTGGTCTGCGCGGTCGGTCCGTCCATTTGCAGGGACTGCTATGAGGTGAGCGCAGATGTGGCGGATATTTTCGCGGAGGAATTTCCGGGGCATGAGCAGGAGATTCTGGCAGAGAGTGAGAAGAACAGCGTCGGGATGGCTCACGCAGACAAAAAATACCAGCTGGATCTCTGGAAGGCGAACGAGATCATTTTTCAGGAGGCGGGCGTGCGAAAAGAGCATCTGGCAGTGACGGACATCTGTACCTGCTGCAATCCAAAGTTGTTGTTTTCCCACCGCGCAAGTCATGGAAAGCGCGGAAATCTGGGCGGATTTCTGTACCTGAAATAAGGATGTATAAGATCGTCCACCAGGTATGGTCTGTAGATAGAATCAAATAGAACGCGGAAAAAGGAGAAAAAAGATGAAGACAAAAAAATATGTGGAATATATGGTCGAGGAGACAAAGAAGATTCTGGCAATCGACAGTCCGAGCGGATACACTGCAGAGGTGGCGGATTATGTGATGAAAGCGTACCAGAAGCTCGGCTATGAGCCGAAACTGACCACAAAAGGCGGCGTGCTGGTGGCGCTCGGCGGTAAGGACAAAAAGAACGCTGTGATGCTGGAGGCGCACATCGATACGCTCGGCGCCATGGTGGCACAGATCAAGTCCGATGGCAGACTGCGCGTGACACCGATCGGCGGAATGAATGCCAACAATGCGGAGGCGGAGAACTGCAGAATCCATACCCGCTTCGGGAAAAAGGTCTACGAGGGAACCTTACAGCTTGCCAATGCATCGATCCATGTCAACGGCGATTACAATGACAAGAAGCGTACATTTGACGAGACGGAGATCGTGCTGGACGAGAAGGTACATTCCAGAGAGGACGTGGAGGCACTCGGCATCATGACGGGAGACATCGTCTGCTTTGATCCGCGCACGACCGTCACAGAGAGCGGCTACATCAAGAGCCGTTTCCTGGACGATAAGCTTAGCGTCGGCATCCTGCTTGGCTATGCGAGATATTTAAAAGAAGAGAATGTCACACCGGAGCGCATGATCTACCAGCATATCACCGTCTTTGAGGAAGTCGGACACGGCGGAGCCGCTTCGATTCCGGAGGGTGTGACTGAGGTTATTTCCGTTGACATGGGCTGCGTTGGAGACGGTCTTGCCTGCGAGGAGACACAGGTGTCCATCTGCGCGAAGGACAGCCACGGACCGTATCACTACGATGTCGTGACGGGACTGATTGCGGCGGCAAAGCGCGAGGAACTTGACTTTGCGGTGGACGTCTATCCGCATTACGGATCGGATGCGGATGTGGCGCTGACGGCGGGCTATGACGTGCGCCACGGACTGATCGGCGCGGGCGTGTACGCGTCGCACGGCTACGAGAGAAGCCATGTGGACGGCGTGAAGAACACCTTCAAACTCCTGTGTGCATATCTGGGCTGATGCCGAAGTTAAATAAAAGTTAATAATTTCATAGGATTATCTTTATTGTATGAGGGAACCTTCCATGCTATAGTAGCTGTATTAAGACAAATAGTACAGTTGGTACAGATGGGAGGTTATGATTTGATTCAGTTAAATTACCGGGATTCCAAACCGATTTATGAACAGATCAAGGATGGCTTTCGGAAGCTGATTATCACGAATTCTCTTTCGGCAAACGAGAAGCTGCCGTCTGTCCGCGAACTGGCATCCGGTCTGGCGATCAACCCCAATACGATTCAGAAAGCGTATCGCGATCTGGAGAGCGAGGGATATACATACACGGTTGCCGGGAAGGGAACGTTTGTGGCAGAGCACAGGGAAATCCTGAATACGAGACAGCATGAACTGCTGGAAGAGTTCGATGAAGTGGTGGAGGAGCTCTGTTTCCTGTCAGTGAGCAGGAGCGATCTGATCACACGGATCGAACATGCGGCAGAGGGAGGAGAGAAGGTATGATTCAGGTAAACGGATTAAAAAAGGCATTTGACGGATTTGTGGCGCTAAACGGTGTGGACATGCACGTGGAAAAGGGAGCCATCTACGGTCTGGTCGGACCGAACGGAGCAGGAAAGTCCACACTCATCCGCCACCTGACGGGGGTGTACCGTCCGGATCAGGGAGAGGTGCAGATCGACGGGGAAAATGTATATGAGAATAAGGCGGTCAAATCAAAAATCGCGTACATACCAGACGAACTGTTTTATTTCATGCAGGCAGACACGATGGAGATGAAGCGTTTTTATGAGGGGATCTATCCGTCTTTTGATGGAAAGCTTTTCTACAGAATGCAGGAATTTTTCCCGAACATTGATGTGAAGCGCAATATCAGACGGCTGTCCAAGGGAATGCAGAAACAGGTGGCATTCTGGCTTGCCATCTGCTGCAAGCCGGATATTCTGATTCTGGACGAACCGGTGGACGGACTTGATCCGGTGATGCGGCGTCAGATCTGGAGCATCATATTGTCGGAGGTCGCAGAGAAAGAGATGACCGTGCTTGTATCGTCCCACAATCTGCGTGAACTTGAGGATGTGTGTGACCATGTCGGTATCATGCATCATGGAAAAATCATGATCGAGCGTTCGCTGAGTGATCTGCAGGGAAGTGTGTCGAAAATCCAGGTGGCGTGTCAGAGCGGAATGCCGAAGCTGCCGGAACATTTTCAGGTGCTTCACATGGCAAACACCGGGCGCGTGTATACCATGATCGTAAAGGAGATCCAAAGGAAGCAGAGGCGGCACTGTCATATTGCCATCCGACGATTGTGGATGTACTGCCGCTGACACTGGAAGAAATATTTATCTACGAGATGGGAGGGGCAGATTATGAAGTCAAAGACATCCTGTTTTAACCGCACGATATTTAAGAAGAACTTCACGCATTTCTGGCCGCTGTGGCTGCTTTACCAGATATATCTCCTTGTGGTGATTCCCGTATGGGTGTGGCAGAAGGCTGCCAGTCCGTACTACTATTATGGAACGGGGAACGAGGACACAACCTACCGCATGTATCAGCTGGTGGAGCTGGCAGTACACCGGATGATCCCTCCTCTGCCGGTCTTTTTCTTCGCAGTGGCAGCGGCGCTGGCAGTGTTTTCCTATCTGTATTCGGCAAAAAGCACCAATATGATGCATGCGTTGCCGGTCAACCGGCTGGAACTTTATGTGACGAATTATCTGTCAGGACTCATTTTTCTGATCGTGCCGGAGATCATCACATTCTTTATCACAGTGCTCGTATGCCTGGCAAACCAGTTTACCTGTATACAGTATCTGTTCGCTGCGCTGTTGGCACAGGCTGGTGTGACATTTTTTGCATACTCACTTGCGGTTTTCGTGGCGATGTTCACAGGGCAGGCGTTTGCAATGCCATGCTATTATGTGATCGTCAACTATCTGTATGTGGGATGCATGTTTATTGTTGCAAAGGTGATTGAAACCATCAGCTACGGGATTGAGAATGCATGGAATCCGGGAAAAAGCTGCATTTTATCGCCACTTTATTATCTGAACAATAATCTTCGCAGCAGTCTTATCTACACGGAGAACGGGAATGGAATTACCGGCATTAAGATCACGGGCATGCCGCTCACCGGAATCTATGCGGCGGCAGCAGTTGTGCTTGTCGTGGCGGCTTACCAGTTGTATAAAAGACGGCAGATTGAGACGGCGGGCGACTGGGTCAGCATCGGGATCATCAAGCCGGTATTCCGCTGGGGAGCAGCACTTTGCGGAGGTCTGGTCGTCGGTGTCACGGTCATATCCATGCTCACGGATCTGCCGCAGCTGCGCAAATATCCGTGTCTCCTGCTTTGCAGTGTGGCGATGGGCTTCCTCTTTTTCTTCGGGGCAGAGATGCTGCTGGAAAAGAATTTCAGGGTATTTCGCAGAAAACGCGTGCTGGAGTGGGCGGCGACTGCCGTGATCACAGTGGTGTTTGTATCCCTGTTTGAAATGGATGCATTCGGTCTGGAGCGCTATGTGCCGGAGGTGGCGGATGTGGAGACGGCGTTCGTCTATCTGGATTATCCGGTGCAGGTGAAAGGAGAAGAACTTGCGACACTGACGGAGCTGCAGCGCCAGATTATTGCAAATAAGGATGCCTATCAGGAGGTAGAACGTACCGGTTCGGGATTTTATTATACAACGTTCCTGTATTATATGCAGGATGGTTCCAAGGTGGAGCGGCGGTATGCACTTCCGCTGCCTGAGGCGGATGGGGGTGCTGACAGTACACCGGCAGAGCAGATCCTTGCGTGGGAGAGCGAGCCGGAGAATCTGGAGCGTGAGATTTTTGGTATCGGAAATTCAGAGTGCCGGTTTACCTCTGGATATATGGATCTGTATACTTCTACGGGGCTTAACAATACGCACATGTTTTCTGAGAAGGAGATTGAGCAGATCTTAAAGGCCATCCGGGCGGATATCGAGGATGGAAATCTGGCGAAGTATTATCAGTATTGCGAGCAGCCGGAAGACACGTACTACAGCAACATTGAACTGGAATATTATAGTACAGGCAGGTATGTTGACAACTGGATGTATTATTATGACTATTATAACAGTTTAGAGAAGCTGGAAGGAAAAGCCGTGGACGGGCAGGAGATGACAGCGGGCGGCAATCTGTATCTGACGTTCGGACCGGACTGCGTGCATATCGTAGAGACGCTTGAGAAACTTGGCATCACAAATGACGAGTGGAAGCTGATGACGAACCAAGAGATGATGCAGTAGAGATACGGCAGGAAGAGGAACTGCCGCACGAAGCATATTGTGCTTTGTGTTGATAAGTAATATGGTTTAGAAACATACTTGGGGATTTCATGTGGAAATGCAGGTGGAAATTCGTTTGAGAAAAATGTGAGCATTTCTTCCGGCTGAATGTTTGCATCGGATTCCGTGTCTCTTCCACGTTTGGACAATCCGACGGGTGTATGTCCGACACACCGGAGACAATGGGCGGACTTTTCTGGTGTCCTCTAATGGCACCTCTTCACAGACAATATAAAACCGCGCGAACCGAACTCGCCGGCATCTGCTATTGAAAATAAGGCAGATGCCGACTCAGACAGCGGCTTCGCGCGGTTATGTTTTGTTCAGAGGTGCCATAAGGGACACACAAAAAAGTCCTACAAATTGTCTCCGGGATGCGGACATGACCCGCGGAGTGCTCCAAACTTGGAAAGACACGGATCATCGAAGATGCAAACATTCGGTTGGTTAGAAATGCCACATTTGTTGAACCGAATTTCCATTTGCATTTTCATCTGAAATCCCAAGGGCTGGTTTTCTAATAATATTACGTATCCCACAAAGAGGTCTATGCTTATTGCGGCAGTTCCTCTTGCCTGCCTTTGTTAAACTGCTTTACAAGTCGGGACAGATATTGTAAAATCAAGCGGTCAGGATTATGATAGGGACAGGTGAAGTCTGCCTGTCAGTAAGAAGATGGACGATATTGTTTTTTATAGAAAGGAAAGGTCAGATAGATGAGTAAACCCGTAGTAGCGGTTGTAGGGCGTCCGAATGTTGGAAAATCCACACTGTTCAACGCACTTGCAGGAGAGCGAATTTCAATTGTAAAGGATACGCCGGGAGTGACAAGAGACCGTATCTATGCGGACGTCAACTGGCTGGATTATCATTTTACGATGATCGATACCGGCGGTATTGAGCCGGACAGCAGAGATGTCATTCTCTCGCAGATGAGAGAGCAGGCGGAGATTGCCATTGCGACGGCGGACGTGATTATTTTCCTCACGGATGTCAGACAGGGACTGCAGGATTCGGATTCCAAGGTGGCAGATATGCTCAGACGTTCCGGCAAGCCGGTCGTGCTTGTGGTCAACAAAGTGGACAGCTTTGAGAAGTTCATGCCGGACGTGTATGAGTTCTACAATCTCGGCATCGGCGATCCGTTCCCGATCTCGGCGGCATCCATGCTGGGACTTGGAGATATGCTGGATGAAGTGGTCAAGCACTTCCCAGACTATGCGAAGGACGAGGAGGAGGACGAGCGCCCGAAGGTTGCGATCATCGGTAAGCCGAATGTCGGCAAGTCCTCCCTGATCAACAAGCTGGCACAGGAAGACCGTGTGATTGTCTCCGACATTGCGGGAACCACGCGCGATGCGATTGATACCGACATTACCTACGACGGAAAAGAATATGTCTTTATTGATACTGCAGGTCTTAGACGGAAGAATAAGATTAAGGAAGAGATTGAGCGCTACAGCATCATCCGTGCGGTGACAGCGGTGGAACGGGCGGATGTCTGCATCATCGTGATCGATGCGACGGAGGGCGTCACGGAGCAGGATGCCAAGATTGCCGGAATCGCACACGAGCGCGGAAAAGGAATTATCATCGCGGTCAACAAGTGGGATGCGATCGAGAAGGATGACAAGACGATCTACCGTCACACGGAGAAGATCCGTCAGATTTTAAGCTTTATGCCGTATGCCGAGATTATTTTTATCTCCGCAAAATCGGGACAGCGCTTAAATAAGATTTTTGAGCTGATTGATGTGGTCATTGCGAACAACAGCATGCGTGTGGCGACCGGTGTCTTAAACGAGATCGTGACAGAGGCAGTTGCCATGCAGCAGCCGCCGTCAGACAAGGGAAAACGTCTGCGCATCTACTATACGACACAGGTTGCGGTAAAGCCGCCGACCTTCGTGATTTTCGTCAACGATAAGGAATTGATGCATTTTTCCTACACCAGGTATCTGGAGAACCGTATCCGTGAGACGTTCGGTTTCCGCGGAACGGCACTGAAATTCATTATTCGGGAGAGAAAGGAAGAGCAGTGATGATAGGAGCAAGGGTTATTGCATTGGGAATCGGGTATCTGTTTGGACTGTTTCAGACGGGGTATCTCTACGGAAAAAGCCAGGGGATTGATATCCGCAGTGAGGGAAGTGGCAACGCGGGGACGACAAATTCCCTGCGTGTGCTTGGAATCAAGGCTGGACTGATCACGTTTGCGGGAGATCTGTGCAAGGCGATTCTGGCGGTTCTTCTGGTGAAGGTTCTGTTCCGGAACGCTTATCCGGATGCGGTTAAGATTCTGGAACTGTATGCCGGTTTCGGAGCTGTGCTCGGACATAATTTTCCGTTTTACCTCAAGTTCAAGGGCGGAAAGGGAATTGCCTGCACATCGGGCATGATTCTTGCCGTGTGTCCGCTGGCGGCGCCGGTCTGTCTGATCTTATTCATCGGTTCCATTGCGATCACAAGATATGTGTCGCTTGGATCAATTCTGGTGGTGACGAGCTATCTGGTGCAGGTACTGATCTTCGGACATATGGGATATCTGCATATCGATGCCGCGTACCTTCCGGAGTTCTATGTGGTGAGCGCCTGCTTTACGGCGATGGCGCTGTGGCGTCACAGAAGCAACATCGGACGTCTGCTGCACGGCACGGAGAATAAGTTCACGTTCAAGAAGAACAAACAGGAGGGAAAATAAAAGATATGGCAAAAGTAGCGGTAATCGGAGCGGGAAGCTGGGGGACAGCGCTCGCGAAGGTGTTGCACACCAACGGCAACCAGGTGACGGTGTGGTCGATTGTGGAAGCGGAGATCGCGATGCTGCGCGAACGGCATGAACATGTGGATAAGCTTCCGGGGGTGAAGCTTCCGGAGGATATGGAATTTACCACGGATCTTAAGGCGGCAGTGGAAGATAAGGAATATCTGATTCTGGCGGTACCGTCTGTATTCACCAGAAGCACGGCAAAAAGCATGGCGCCTTTTGTGAAGGCGGGACAGATCATTGTCTGTGTGGCAAAGGGCATTGAGGAAAATACGCTGATGACGCTCTCCGATATTGTAGAAGAGGAAGTACCTGCGGCGGAGGTTGCCGTGATGTGCGGACCGAGCCACGCCGAGGAGGTTGGCGTCGGACTGCCGACGACCGTTGTTGCCGGAGCAAAGAAGCGCAAGGTGGCAGAGGGCGTGCAGGATATTTTCATGAATGAGGTGTTCCGCGTGTACACAAGCCCGGATGTGCTCGGCATGGAACTGGGAGGTTCCCTGAAGAACGTCATTGCACTGGCAGCCGGTATGGCGGACGGACTCGGCTACGGGGACAACACCAAAGCGGCGTTAATCACGCGCGGAATCACGGAAATGTCGCGTCTTGCCATCAAGATGGGGGCAAAGGCGGAGACACTGAGCGGTCTGACCGGAATCGGAGATCTGATCGTGACATGTGAGAGCAGACACAGCAGAAACCGCAAAGCAGGAATGCTGATCGGGCAGGGCTATACCATGAAGCAGGCGATGGATGAGGTCAAGATGGTGGTCGAGGGCGTGTATTCCGCCAAGGCGGCGATCGCGCTTGCAAAAAAATACGGGGTCGATATGCCGATCATCGAGGAAGTCAACTGTGTGCTTTTTGAGGATAAGCCGGCAAAAGAAGCAGTGCGGGAACTGATGATGCGCGACCGGCGTGCAGAGCATAGTGCCCTGGAGTGGGAAGCATAGAAATGCGACATGGTGCCCCGGAGTGGGAAGCATAGAAATGCGACATGGCGCCCCGGAGTGGGAAACATAAAGAAATCGACATAACAGGAGGAACATACATGCCACAGATCAGGATTAAATATTTTACGGATGCGATTGAACGTCTGACCTATATTGACGGAAAGTCGGACTGGATCGATCTTCGGGCGTCTGAGGAAGTGACACTGAAAGCGGGGGAGTTCTGTCTGATTCCACTCGGCGTTGCCATGGAGCTTCCGGAGGGCTATGAGGCGCATGTGGTACCGAGAAGCTCCACTTTCAAAAATTACGGAATCATCCAGACGAACAGCTGCGGCATTATCGATGGCACCTACTGCGGGGATGACGATATGTGGCGGATGCCGGTCTATGCGGTGCGCGACACGGTGATTCACGTCAATGACCGCATCTGCCAGTTCCGCATTTTTGAAAATCAGCCGAAGATCACGTTTGACGAGGTGGAGAGCCTCGGCAACAAAAACCGCGGCGGATTCGGAAGCACTGGAAAACAGTAATGCGTTCGTCAAAGTGCTTACTTTTTGATGGAAAACCTGTCGGTTTGACGAAAGAATAGAAAAAACAACCAAAACACTGTGACATTCTACAAGAAAAGCAAAAATTCTTTGTGTAGGCGGTCTATGGTATTTTGGCTGTTTTTTTTGTATAGTAAGAGTAGTTAAAAACGAACAAATTTTAGGAGGTATCGTACCAATGGCAAGTTTATCATTGAAAAACGTTTGCAAAGTATATCCGAACGGCTTTGAGGCTGTTAAGGATTTCAACCTTGAAGTAGAGGATCAGGAGTTCATTATCTTCGTAGGACCTTCCGGATGTGGTAAGTCTACTACACTTCGTATGATCGCAGGTCTTGAGGAGATCTCCTCCGGTGAGTTCTACATCGACGGAAAGCTCATGAACGACGTAGAGCCGAAGGATCGTGATATCGCAATGGTATTCCAGAACTACGCTCTGTATCCGCATATGACCGTATTCGACAACATGGCATTCGGTCTTAAGTTAAGAAAAGTTCCGAAGGATGAGATCAAGAGAAAAGTTGAGGAGGCTGCAAAGATCCTTGACCTTGAGAAGTTATTAGACCGTAAGCCGAAGGCTCTCTCCGGTGGACAGAGACAGCGTGTTGCCATGGGACGTGCCATCGTACGTAACCCGAAGGTATTCCTGATGGATGAGCCGCTCTCCAACCTGGATGCAAAGCTTCGTGTACAGATGCGTTCCGAGATCGCTTCCTTACATAACAGATTAAAAGCAACCATCATCTACGTAACACATGATCAGACCGAGGCTATGACACTTGGTACCAGAATCGTCGTATTAAAGGACGGCGTTATCATGCAGGTAGATTCCCCGCAGAAGTTATACAACGAGCCGAATAACTTATTCGTAGCAGGATTCATCGGATCTCCGCAGATGAACTTCGTAGATGCTGTATGCAAGGTTGAGGGTGAGAAAGTAAGCCTTTCCTTCGAGAACACAACAGTTGTTCTTCCTCCTGCAAAAGCTAAGAAGTTAGCTGACGGCGGATACAACGGCAAGACTGTTATTATGGGTATCAGACCGGAAGATATCGGTGATTCCGAGATCGAGATCGAGGCTCATAAGGATGCTGCATTCGAGACAGATGTAACAGGATATGAGTTATTAGGTTCTGAGGTACTGTTATACTTCAAAGTTGCAGGCGCAAGCATGACTGCAAAGGTTGATTCCAGAACAACTGCACGTATGGGCGACCACATCAAGATGGCAATTGATCCGGAGAAGATTCACGTATTCGACAAAGAAACAGAATTGACAATTACCAACTAATCCGTTAGAATTGAATAGGACTTAAAAGTAAAACTGGGTGCACATGTTGTACCCAGTTTTTATTAACGTATGGAACACATGAGGCATGTCAATGTACAGTAATATTTGACAGGAAAGGCGAGACACATGATTTCGAATCACAAGATACAGGCAGCATTAGATGAGATAAAAGAGATTTCCAAGATTGATCTGGCACTATATACGGATAAGGGAAAGCAGGTGGCAGCGACGTTTGAAACGGAAGGTGATATGGAGTACGCGGTGAATTCTTTTGCGGGTTCCATGGCGGAGAGCCAGATGCTGTCGGGATGTCATTTCTTTAAGGTGTATGTGGACGGGGAACTGGAATATGTCCTTTTGACCAAATCTTCTGCGGAGGACGCGTACATGGTCGGAAGACTGGCGGTCTGCCAGATCCGGACGCTTGTGTCTGCTTACATGGAGCAGTTTGACCGGAACAACTTCATGCAGAATATCCTGCTCGGCAATATGCTTGTGGTAGATATGTACAACAAGGCGCAGAAGCTTCACATCGAACAGGCGGAGCGCGTGGTATTTGTGATCGAGCTGGAAGGGAAGAAGGACGCCACAGCGATCGAACTGGTCAAGAATCTGTTCGCGGCGAAGACCAGGGATTTGTGACTGAGGTGGACGAGCAGAGCATTGTGCTCATCAAAGACACCAGAGAGATGGGAGAGGACGAGGATCTGGCCTCCCTGGCGTCAATGATCGTGGACAATATGCATGCGGAGGCGATGGTACGCGTCCGGGTCGGCTACGGCAACCGTGTGAACAACCTGCAGGATATTGCGAAATCCTACCAGGAGGCAAAGATGGCGCTTGAGGTGGGAAAAATCTTCTACGCGGAAAAAGAGACGATCGCATACCGTTATCTGGGTATTGGCAGACTGATCTATCAGCTCCCGATGTCTCTGTGCGAGATGTTTATTCATGAGGTATTCGGGGATGAAATTCCGGATGTGTTCAACGAGGAGACGACGACAACGATCCAGAAATTCTTTGAGAACAATCTGAATATTTCCGAGACGGCAAGACAGCTTTACGTGCACAGGAACACGTTGGTGTACCGTCTGGAGCGCCTGGAGAAGGTCATCGGACTTGATATCCGCAAGTTTGATGATGCGATGACATTCAAGATTGCAATGATGGTCATTTCCCACATGCAGTATGTCAAAAACAGTGATAATGCACTGAATTAGTTGATGAAAACAACACTATATGTTAAAATTAAACAAAAGACAGCATAAGGGAGTGGAAGAGTTATGGCTGGCTATGTTTACACGAATGAGAACTGTATTGGGTGCAACCGGTGCATTTCGGTCTGTCCCGTTCTGACAGCGAATCAGGCTGTCGTGGTGGACGGGAAGCCGCGCATTGAGGTCAACCATGCACAGTGCATCAACTGTGGTGCATGCTTTGATGCCTGCGAACATCAGGCGAGGGAATATGCCGATGATACGGAGCAGTTTTTTGCGGATCTGCAGAGAGGCGAATCCATTTCACTGCTTCTGGCGCCGGCATTTCTTGCGAATTATCCCAGAGAGTATGAGCAGATTTTAGGCGGCTTAAGACAGATGGGGGCAAAGCGGATCATCAGTGTCAGCTTTGGCGCCGACATTACGACCTGGGCGTATATCAATTATATTACGAAGAATCAGTTTACGGGCGGGATCTCGCAGCCGTGTCCTGCGGTGGTCAACTACATCGAGATGTATGCACCGGAGCTGCTTCCGAAGCTGATGCCGGTACACAGCCCGATGATGTGTGCGGCAATCTACGCGAAGAAGTATTTACATATCACGGACAAGCTTGCGTTCATCAGTCCGTGCATTGCGAAGAAGAACGAGATTTCCGATCCGGATACAGACGGCTATGTTTCTTATAATGTGACATTCGATCACCTGATGGATTACTGCAGGAAGCACCGGATCAGTGGACCGGGGGTCAGCGATGAGATCGAATACGGTCTCGGCTCGATCTATCCGATGCCGGGAGGACTGAAGGAGAATGTCTACTGGTTCTGCGGAGAGGATGTATTTATCCGGCAGATTGAGGGAGAGCGCCATGTCTATGAATTCCTGGATGCCTATCGCAAGCGTGTCGCAGAGCACAAGGAACTGCCGTTTATGGTCGATGCGCTGAACTGTGCGATGGGATGCATCTACGGTACGGGCGTTGAGCCGGAGAAGACTGCCGGGGATGATGTGCTCTACGAGCTGCATAAGATCCGGGAGAAGAGCAAGAAGGTCAAGGGACCGTGGGCGAGATCGGCGACGCCGAAGCAGCGGCTGGCACAGCTGAACCGTCAGTTTGCGCAGCTTGAACCGGCGGATTTTACGCGCCGGTATACCGACCGGTCGAAGGGGAATGAGATCCGCGTGCCGGAGGGCCAGGAGTTAGAAGCAGTATACAGCCGTCTGAACAAGCAGACGGCGATGGATCGTGCGATCGACTGCAGCGCCTGCGGTTATAAGACCTGCCGGGATATGGCGACAGCGATCTACAACGGGTGCAACAGTGAGAATTCCTGTATTCATTTTATCAAGAACGAGGCGGAGGAAAGAGGGCGTGCGGCACAGGCGGCTGCGGAGGAAAGCCAGCAGGCGAATGTGGAGATCCAGCGCAGAAGCGATCTGATTGCAGGAATTATCGAGGGACTGAATTCCGATTTTCAGGAACTGGATTCCGCCATCGGGCAGATGGCTGCCGGGAATAGCAGCAATGCGAGCGAGAGCACGGCGATTACGGATGCGATGACCGGCGTGACCGGATTCTGCCAGGAGATGCGGCAGTCGTTTGAGGCGATCACGGAGCTTTTGGATAAGCTTGAGAACAACAACAACGACATCACGAAGATTGCCAACCAGACCAATCTGCTCTCACTGAACGCTTCCATCGAGGCTGCCCGTGCCGGTGCGGCAGGCAGAGGATTTGCGGTGGTGGCGGAGGAGATCAAGAATCTCTCGGAGAACAGCAGAGCAACCGCAAACGACAGCAACGATAACAAGAATGAGATCAGTCAGGCGATCGGAAAGCTGTTGGAGGAGTCGGATCATCTGACAGAGATTATCCGGGAAGTGGATGAGCGGATGACCAATCTGGCGGCAAGCACCGAGGAGATCGCCGCATCCACAGATTCGGTGAAGGAGATTTCCTCTGATCTGAAGGATAAGGCAGCCGAGCTGATGAACATGTAAGATACAACAGAAAAGCAAATGATAATACGCGGACAAAGAAAGCAATCGGATTCTTTTCCGCGTATTTCGTCTGTTTGCACAAAAATAGAAAATTTTTACAAAACATACGTTCTGTTGCTTGCACGGGTTTTCCCAGTATGTTATATTATCCAGAGGAATGTCAAGGAAAGGAAGAAGAACATGGCAAAGAAAGAGACTTATGACGAGAGTAGTATTTCCGTTCTGGAAGGACTCGAAGCCGTAAGGAAGAGACCCGGAATGTACATCGGAAGCGTGTCCAGAAAGGGTCTGAATCATCTTATTTACGAGATTGTGGACAACGCAGTGGACGAGCATCTGGCGGGTGCCTGCGATACCATATATGTCACATTGGAGGCGGACGGCTCCTGTACAGTGGAAGATAACGGACGAGGCGTGCCGGTCGGCATGCACGCGAAGGGCGTGTCGGCAGCGCGAATTGTGTACACGACGTTGCATGCGGGCGGCAAGTTTGACGATTCCGCATACAAGACCAGCGGCGGACTGCACGGAGTGGGTTCCTCGGTCGTGAATGCACTGTCCACCTATATGGACGTCGAGATCAGCAGAGACGGCTACATTCATCACGACCGCTATGAGCGCGGTGTGCCGGTGGTGGAGCTTGAGAACGGACTGCTTCCGAAGATCGGTAAGACGAAGAAGACCGGAACGAAGGTCAATTTCCTGCCGGACCCGGAGATTTTCGAGAAGACGCGTTTCAAGGAGGACGAGGTCAAGAGCCGTATGCATGAGACGGCATATTTAAACCCGGAGCTTACGATCATCTATGAGGACCGGAGAGGGGAGGAGACCGAGCATATCGTCTACCACGAGCCGGAAGGCATCAAGGGGTTTGTGAAGGATCTCAACAAGAGCACGGAAGTTCTGCATGATGTCGTGTATTTTAAGGGAGAGACTGAGGGCATTACCGTCGAGGCGGCGTTCCAGTACACGAACGAATTTCATGAGAATATTCTGGGCTTCTGTAATAATATTTTCAACGCGGAGGGCGGAACACACATCACCGGTTTTAAGACGGTGTTTACGACTGTTATTAATGCCTATGCGAGAGAGCTTGGCATCTTGAAGGATAAGGACGCCAATTTTACCGGCGCGGACGTGCGCAACGGCATGACGGCAGTCGTCTCCATCAAGCACCCGGATCCGCGCTTCGAGGGACAGACGAAGACGAAGCTGGATAACCAGGACGCGTCGCGTGCGACGGCGAAGGTGACCGGCGACGAGATCCAGCTCTATTTTGACAAGAATCTGGAAGTGCTTAAGACCGTCATTTCCTGTGCGGAAAAGGCGGCGAAGATCCGCAAGACCGAAGAGAAAGCGAAGACAAATCTTCTGACAAAGCAGAAGTTCTCCTTTGACTCCAACGGCAAGCTTGCGAACTGCGAGAGCAGGGACGCATCGATCTGCGAGATTTTTATCGTCGAGGGAGATTCTGCGGGAGGTTCCGCGAAGACAGCGAGAGACCGCAGCTTTCAGGCGATTCTGCCGATCCGCGGTAAGATCTTAAACGTGGAGAAGGCGAGCATCGATAAGATTTTAGCCAACGCGGAGATCAAGACGATGATCAATGCGTTCGGCTGCGGATTTTCCGAGGGCTACGGCAATGATTTCGATATTACGAAGCTCCGCTATGACAAGATTATCATCATGGCGGATGCCGACGTCGATGGAGCGCATATTTCCACGCTGCTTTTGACGTTATTCTACCGGTTCATGCCGGAGTTAATCTATGAGGGACATGTCTATGTGGCAATGCCGCCGCTTTACAAGGCGATTCCAAGCCGCGGCGAGGAAGAGTACCTCTACGATGATGAGGCGCTGGAGCGCTACAGACGGAGCCACAAGGGCAGTTTTACGCTGCAGCGGTACAAAGGTCTCGGCGAGATGGACGCGGAGCAGCTCTGGGAGACGACGCTCGATCCGAAGAGACGGCTGTTAAAGCGGATTGAGATCGAGGACGGCCGTATGGCGTCCGACATCACGGAACTTCTGATGGGCAATGACGTGCCGCCGCGCAAGACCTTTATCTATGAGCATGCGACGGATGCGACCGTGGACGCATGACAGATGCGATACCGTGCGGCAGGATCATGCGCGGGATGAGAGAGCCGCAGGAAGAAGCGGCAGGAAATGAGGATTACCATGAAACAGGAAGAACAGATTATCCGCACCGAGTATTCGGAGCTGATGCAGAAATCCTATATCGACTATGCAATGAGCGTGATTATCTCACGTGCACTGCCGGATATCAGGGACGGGTTAAAGCCGGTACAGAGGCGGACACTTTATGATATGTATGAACTCGGCATCCGCTATGACAAGCCGTACCGTAAGAGTGCGCGTATTGTCGGGGATACCATGGGTAAGTATCACCCGCACGGAGACAGTTCGATCTACGGTGCGTTGGTGGTGCTGGCACAGGATTTTAAAATGGGACAGACGCTGGTGGACGGACACGGCAACTTCGGCTCCATCGAGGGAGACGGAGCGGCTGCCATGCGTTACACGGAGGCGAGACTTCAGAAGCTGACGCAGGAGGCGTTCTTAGCAGACCTTGACAAGGATGTCGTGGATTTTGTGCCGAACTTTGACGAGACGGAGAAAGAGCCGGAGGTTCTGCCGGTAAAGGTGCCGAATCTTCTGATCAACGGTGCGGAGGGAATTGCGGTCGGCATGACGACGAGCATTCCGCCGCATAATTTCGGAGAGGTCATTGACGGCGTGATTGCCTATATGAAAAATCCGGATATTACCACTGCGGAGATGATGCAGTATATCCCGGGACCGGATTTCCCGACCGGCGGTGTGATCGCCAACAAGGACGAGCTGACAGCCATCTACTCTACGGGCGTAGGGAAAATCAAGATCCGTGGAAAAGTGGAGGTCGAGCAGGTCAAAGGCGGAAAGGAACGCCTGGTAATTACCGAGATTCCGTATACGATGATCGGTGCAAATATCGGAAAGTTCTTAAACGATGTCTACAGCCTCGTGGAGACGAAGAAGACGAATGACATTGTGGATATCACGAACCAGTCCTCCAAGGAGGGCATCCGCATTGTCATCGAGCTGCGCAAGGGAGCGGACGCTGCCAATCTGGAGAATTTATTATACAAGAAGACCAAGCTTGAGGACACGTTCGGTGTCAATATGCTTGCGGTGGTGGACGGAAGACCGGAGACGATGGGAATTGTGCCGATCATACGTCATCATGTGAATTTCCAGTATGAGCTGGCAAAGAGAAAGTATACAACGCTGCTCGCTAAGGAGCTGGAGAAGAAGGAAGTGCAGGAGGGATTGATCCACGCCTGCGATGTGATCGATCTTATCATCGAGATCCTGCGCGGCAGTGCGAACGTCAAGATGGCGAGAGCCTGTCTGACCGAGGGAATCACCGAGGGGATTGTCTTTAAGTCGGCGCAGTCCCAAAAGGACGCGCAGAGCCTGCGCTTTACGGAGCGCCAGGCGGATGCCATCTTAGAGATGCGTCTGTACAAGCTGATCGGACTCGAGATCGAGGCGCTGCTGAAAGAGCACGAGAAGACGCTTGCCAACATTGCGGAGTACAATGAGATCTTAAGCAACCGTGCGGCGATGGCAAAGGTGATTATCCGTGAGCTGGAGTCCTACAAAAAGGAGTATGGCAGACCGCGGCGCACCGTCATTGACAATCTCAAAGAGGCGGTTGTCGAGGAGAAGAAGATTGAGGAGATGGACGTGGTATTCCTGATGGATCGCTTTGGCTATGCGAAGACGATCGACATGGCGGCGTATGAGCGCAACCGCGAGGCGGCCGACGCGGAGAACCGCTATGTGCTGACCTGTAAGAATACCGATAAGATCTGTATTTTTACGAACAAGGGACAGATGCATCTGCTCAAGGTGCTGGATCTGCCATTCGGCAAGTTCCGCGACAAGGGAACGCCGATTGACAATCTGAGCAATTATAACAGCAGCGAGGAGAACTTTGTCTATATCACGAACCTGGGAGCGATCTGCAACCACAAGCTGATCTTTGGCACGAAGATGGCGATGCTTAAGATTGTGGACGGAAGCGAGTTTGATGTTGCAAAGCGCACGACCGCGGCGACGAAGCTTACCGACGGGGATGAGGTGCTTTTAGTGCATCCTGTTGCCGGGAATGAGACGATCGTCATGCAGTCCGAGCGTGATTTCTTCCTTCGGATTGCGGTGGATAGCATTCCGGAGAAGAAAAAGGGGGCGGTCGGCGTCCGCGGCATGCGGCTTGCGGACGGAGATGCGCTTACCGCGATTCATCTGCTCGGAGAGGGCGAGAGCGTCCAGACGGAAGTAAAAGGAAAGTCTGTGATGTTAAACCGGCTGCATGTGGCGGGCCGCGACACGAAAGGAACGAAGAAATAACGATGATAAAAGCTGTATTATTTGATCTGGACGGAACGATCATCAATTCCGAGGAGGGCATCACAAAGTGCGTGCAATACGCACTGCATGCCTACGGGATCGATGAGCCGGACCGCACGAAGCTGCGCTGCTTTATCGGACCGCCGTTAGATCCGGTGTTCCGGGAAAAGTATGGCATGACGGAAGCGGAAGCGTGGCAGTCTGTGGAAAAGTACAGAGAGAGGTTTGACGTGAAGGGAATCTTTGAGTGCAGCCTCTACGACGGCGTCAGGGAAGCGATCGCGCGCTTCAAGGAGCATGGTTATCTGCTCGCGCTTGCGTCCTCAAAGCCTGAGACGGCGTGCAGAAGAATATTAGAGCACTTCGATCTGCTGGGATATTTTGATGAGGTGGTAGGTTCCACGCTGGACGGCTCGATCAGTACGAAGGCGGAAGTACTCGAAGAACTGGGGCGCCGCATGGCGGGCAGCCATATCGGGAAAAACGAGCTGTGCCTGATCGGGGACACGAAGTATGACGCTGCCGGAGCAAAGGCGTTTGGAATCCGCTGTATCGGCGTCAGCTATGGTTTCGGTACCAGGGAAGAACTGCTCGCCGCAGGTGCGGAGGCGGTTTTCGGCCGCATCGAAGAGGTGGAGGCATACATTGAGAATGACGAAGTGAAAGAAGGAGAGGCAGAGTGAAGACGACAGGCGCTTATAAAATCTGGAGAATCATATATCCGATCGGTATCTATTATGTGGTGTCATCGCTTGCCTACTTTTTTCTGACGCTGCTGCTCGGCGCGGGGGAGGAATCCTACATGCTGCGGCAGATGCTCTGTGCGGTTGCCACGATTCCGTTCGTCTGGATGCATTACGGGCAGGACCGCGCTGCGCGGGAGACTGTCTATGGCAGGCGCGGCATCAGACCGGACGCAAGGTTTTTCTGCACTGTGGCTGGCTCGCTGTTTGCGGGAGCATCTCTTGGCATGGCTGTCAACAACGTGATTGTCATGACGCCGCTCATTGAGGCGTCCGCGGGCTTTCAAAGCGCGAATCAGGCGTTTTTTGCCGGCGGGGTTGTGTTTGAACTGCTCGGCTCCTGTCTTATGATTCCGCTGGCGGAGGAGCTTTTGTACCGTGGTGTCGTGGAGAGAAGACTATCCCTGCTGTGTGGCAGTGTGCCGGCGATCGTGCTGTCGGCGGTTATTTTCGGCGTGATGCACTGGAACGTGGTACAGTTTTTGTATGCAGGCATTTTAGGCCTGCTGCTCGCATGGCTGCTGGAGAGAACCGGCTTTTTGTATGCGCCCGTTCTGGCGCATATCGGGGCGAATGTGATGGCGGTTGTGCGCAGCGAGACCGGCTGGCTCGATTTTGCCTACCAGCCCACGGCGGCAGGCATTGCGGTGACGGTGCTGCTGTTTGTGGTGGCAGCGTTTGCGGTTCTGTTGGTGAAAAAGGGCGGAGTGCGGCAGGAAGAGGAGAAAACGTCTGCAGCCTAAAACCTTAGCAGTATCTGTAGAGGCGCATTTATTGACTGTTATAGCTTCCTGTGGTATATTAAATGACGTGAATGACGGGATTCCCCGGTTATTTAGCATCGCAGGAAGGAGAGTGACAGTTTCATGGACGACAGTGCGGACAGTGACAGCGATACACAGATATGCAGGCTTTTAAAAAGAGAATACGGCTGCTCCATGCAGTGTTATGAATAGGTAAAGGTATGGCTTACCGGAAGTCTTTTTTGGACGCCGGAAGGTCATACCTTTTTGTGCGTAAATGACACAACACATAACAGAAAGCAGGAGGGTGTCTGACAGGACGCCAGAAATAGAAAGGAGCAGACATGTTGCAGCCCATATTCTTAGTGATAGTTTTGATTTTCTTGAATGCCGTATTTGCAAGCGCGGAGATTGCGGTAATCTCGACGAGCGATTTAAAACTCCGACAGCTCTGCGAGGCGGGAGACAGGCGTGCCGGAAAGCTGGAGGCGCTCATAAAGCAGCCGGCAAAATTCCTCGCCACAATTCAGGTGGCGATCACGCTCGCCGGATTTTTACAGAGTGCGTTTGCCGCAGAAAACTTTGCGCAGCCGCTTGTGACGCTTTTGACGGACACCGGAATACCGGTTGCAGAGGAGGCGTTAAAATCTGCGTGTATCGTGGTGATTACATTGATTTTAGCGTATTTTAATCTGGTCTTCGGGGAACTTGTGCCGAAACGGGTAGCGATGAAAAAGGCGGAGGAACTGGCGCTTAGAATGGCAGGAATGCTCTCCCTGGTGGCGAAGATCTTTGCGCCGTTGGTGTGGCTTCTCACCGCATCGACCAATTTCTGGTTAAAGCGATTTGGTATTGACCCGGAGGAGGAAGCGGAGACGGTGTCGGAGGAGGAAATCCGGCTGCTGCTCGCCGAGGGAAGAGAACAGGGGACGATTCCGACCGAGGAGACGGAGATGATACAGAATGTGTTCGGGTTTGATGATATTGCGGTCGGAACGATCTGCACGCACCGCAGGGAGATGGTATCTCTGTCCACGGAGGAGGATGAAGCCGTCTGGGATCGGATTCTGGCGGAGAGCGTACATACCTATTATCCGATCTTTGCGGGGAGAAGCGAGGATGTCGTGGGAATCCTCGATGGAAAAGCGTATTTCCGCATGAAAGACCACACGCGTGACAAAGTGATGCAGTGCGCGGTGCAAAAACCGATGCTGGCAGCGGATTCCATGAAGGCAAACCGGCTTTTTGAGCAGATGAAACAGCAGCAGAATTATTTTGCGGTCGTGACAGACGCCTACGGCGGGGTTACCGGAATCGTGACGCTGTGCGACATCATGGAGTATCTGGTGGGAGATCTGGAGAATACGGTTACCGCATAAAATGGTGTTATAATTCAGATACAATTTAAGAAAAGGCAGAAAAAGAGCCCGGAAAAAGTTTTGCATGCAAAATTTTTTCCGGGCTTTTATATGTTGAATTGTGTGTGAGAAAATTATTTATACAAAAATTAATGAATAATATCTGATAATAATAAAAATAAACATTATATACAAATAATCAGACAATTATAAGAATAAACTGGTAGACAAACAAATGAGAAAGTTGTATATTAGGATATAACAAATTCGGTAAAGACAACTGTCCGTGCAGTAAAGACAGCTGATCGGAATACAGAATGCAGAAAGGAAGCTGATTATGAAAGAGCAGACCACTTATAAGAAGGACGCCCTCAACCGTTTCTCGGTATCGGATGCGGGGAAGCAGGCAGCCGGAATGTACGATCCGGGTTACGAGCACGATAACTGTGGTATCGGTTCGGTTGTCAACATTAAGGGAATCAAGACACACGAGACTGTGGAGAATGCGTTAAAGATCGTTGAGAACTTAAAGCACAGAGCAGGCAAGGATGCGGAGGGAAAGACCGGTGACGGTGTCGGTATTCTGCTGCAGATATCCCACAAGTTTTTTTCCAAGGCGGCAAAACAGCTTGGAATCGAACTCGGTGAGGAGAGAGACTATGGTGTCGGCATGTTCTTTTTCCCGCAGGACGAGTTAAAGCGCAACCGTGCCAAGAAGATGTTCGAGGTCATTGTCGGCAAGGAGGGAATGGAGTTCCTCGGCTGGCGTGAAGTTCCGACCGATCCGACGAAGCTGGGACAGAAAGCGGTGGACTGCATGCCGTACATCATGCAGGGCTTTGTGAAGCGTCCGGCGGATGTGGAGAAGGGACTGGCGTTTGACCGCAAGCTGTATGTGGCGCGAAGAGTCTTGAGCAGTCCAACGATGATACCTATGTGGTATCCCTTTCCAGCCGTACGATCGTCTATAAGGGAATGTTTCTTGTAGAGCAGCTTCGTCTGTTTTTTGCGGATTTACAGGATAAGGATTACGAGTCGGCGATTGCAACCGTGCATTCCCGTTTCTCCACGAACACGAACCCGAGCTGGGAGAGAGCGCACCCGAACCGTTTTATCGTACATAACGGTGAGATCAATACGATCAAGGGCAACGCCGATAAGATGCTCGCCCGCGAGGAGACGATGGAGTCCGAGCACTTAAAAGGGCGAACTTCAGAAGGTACTTCCGGTCATCAACAGTGAGGGATCGGATTCCGCGATGCTGGACAATACGCTGGAGTTCCTCGTGATGAGCGGTATGGAGCTTCCGCTCGCAGTCATGATCATGATCCCAGAGCCGTGGGCAAACAACAATATCATGTCGCAGAAGAAAAAGGATTTTTACCAGTATTACGCGACGATGATGGAGCCGTGGGACGGACCGGCGTCCATCCTCTTTTCCGATGGCGATATGATGGGAGCCGTGCTTGACCGCAATGGTCTGCGTCCTTCCCGTTACTATATTACGGATGATGATTATCTGATCCTCTCCTCCGAGGTCGGCGTGCTGGACATCGACCCGACGAAGATTGTGGTAAAGGAGCGTCTGCGTCCGGGCAAGATGCTGCTCGTGGATACCGTCAAGGGAAGAGTCATCGATGACGACGAACTCAAGGAGACTTACGCGAACAAGCAGCCATATGGTGAGTGGCTTGACCGCAACCTCTTAAAACTCGAGGATTTAAAGATCCCGAACGAGCGTGTGCCGGAGTATACCAAGGAAGAGCGCCAGCGCATGCAGAAGGCATTCGGTTATACCTACGAATCTCTGCGCGAGGCGATCCTGCCGATGGCGAAAAACGGCGGCGAGGGTACATCCGCCATGGGTATTGACACACCGCTCGCTGCGCTTGCGAGTGACCATCAGCCGCTGTTTAATTACTTCAAACAGCTGTTTGCGCAGGTGACCAACCCGCCGATCGACTCGATCCGTGAGAAAGTCGTGACCTCTACGACCGTCTACATCGGCGAGGACGGCAACCTCTTGGAGGAGCGGGCGGAGAACTGTAAGGTATTGAAGGTCAACAACCCGATTCTGACCAACACCGACCTGATGAAGATCAAGGCGATGAAGGTCGACGGATTCAAGGTAGAGGTACTGCCGATTATCTACTATAAGAATACAAGCTTGGAGAAGGCGATCGAGCGTCTGTTTGTGGAGGCGGACCGTGCGTACCGTGAGGGAGCGAACATTCTGATTCTCTCCGACCGCGGTATCGACGAGAACCATGTGCCGATCCCGTCACTGCTCGCTGTATCAGCACTGCAGCAGCATCTGGTAAAGACGAAAAAGAGAACGGCGGTTGCCATGATCTTAGAGTCCGGCGAGCCGCGTGAGGTACACCATTTTGCGACGCTCCTCGGCTACGGAGCCTGTGCGATCAACCCGTATCTGGCACAGGATACCGTAAAACAGCTGGTGGACGAGCATATGCTGGACAAAGATTATTATGCGGCGGTTCAGGATTACAATGCAGCGATTTTAAACGGCATCGTCAAGATCGCATCCAAGATGGGTATCTCGACGATCCAGTCCTACGAGGGTTCCAAGATCTTCGAGGCGATCGGTATCAATAAGGATGTGATTGACAAGTATTTCACGAATACGGTCAGCCCGATCGGCGGCATTACGCTGGAGGATATTGCGGATGACGTCAATGAGCTTCACTCGGCGGCGTACGATCCGCTGGGATTAGAGACGGATCTCACATTGGACAGCAGAGGACGCCACAAGATGAGAAGCGGCGCAGATCCGCATCTCTACAATCCGGCGACGATTCATCTGCTTCAGGAGGCGACAAAGCGCGGCGACTACGAACTCTTTAAACAGTACACGGAGCTTGTGAATAAAGAAGAGAGAGAGATCACGCTCCGCGGTCTGATGGATTTCAATTACCCGAAAAAGGGCGTGCCGCTCGAGGAGGTCGAGAGTGTCGATTCCATCGTGACGCGCTTTAAGACGGGGGCAATGTCCTACGGTTCCATCTCCAAGGAGGCACACGAGACGTTGGCGATCGCCATGAACCGTCTGCACGGCAAGTCCAACTCCGGCGAAGGAGGAGAGGATGCAGACCGTCTTGCGAGCAAGAACAGCCCGGTCAACCGTTGCTCTGCGATCAAGCAGGTGGCGAGCGGACGTTTCGGTGTGACCAGTGAGTATCTGGTGAGCGCGCAGGAGATTCAGATCAAGATGGCACAGGGCGCAAAGCCGGGCGAGGGCGGACACCTGCCGGGCAAGAAGGTCTATCCGTGGATTGCAAAGACCAGACTTTCCACACCGGGTGTATCATTGATCTCCCCGCCGCCGCATCATGACATCTACTCGATCGAGGATCTGGAGCAGTTGATCTTCGACTTAAAGAATGCGAACCGTGATGCGCGCATCACCGTGAAACTGGTATCCGAGGCGGGCGTCGGTACGGTCGCAGCAGGCGTTGCAAAGGCAGGCGCACAGGTTGTCCTGATCTCTGGCTATGATGGCGGTACCGGTGCGGCTCCGTCCAGCTCGATCCATAACGCGGGACTTCCGTGGGAGCTTGGACTTGCGGAGACACATCAGACATTGATTATGAACGGACTGCGCAACAAAGTACGCATTGAGACGGACGGCAAGCTGATGAGCGGCCGCGATGTCGCTACGGCAGCGCTGCTCGGAGCGGAGGAGTTCGGATTTGCCACAGCGCCGCTTGTGACATTAGGCTGTGTGATGATGCGTGTCTGTAACCTGGATACCTGCCCGGCAGGTATTGCGACACAGAACCCGGAGCTTCGGAAGCGTTTTGCCGGCAAGCCGGAATATGTGGAGAATTTCATGCGCTTTATCGCACAGGATCTGCGGGAGTATATGGCAAAGCTCGGATGCCGCACGATCGACGAGATGGTCGGCAGAAGCGATCTGCTTAAGGTGCGCGAGGATCTTTCGGGACGCGACCGCGAGATCGATCTCTCCAATCTTTTGAACAACCCGTTTGCGGGACCGAAGGAAAAGGTAACCTTTGACCCGAAGCACGTCTATGATTTTGAACTGGAGAAGTCCAAGGATGTGACGGTGCTCTTAAAACAGTTAAAGGGTGCGTTAGAGCAGAAGCAGCGCAGAAGCATTGATGTGGAGGTGACGAACACCGACCGTTCCTTTGGTACGATTTTCGGTTCGGAGATCACGAAGAAGTACGGCGGAGAGGGACTGCCGGAGGATACCTTCATTGTAAAATGCAACGGTGCCGGCGGACAGAGTTTCGGAGCGTTTATCCCGAAGGGACTGACGTTAGAGCTGGTCGGCGATTCCAACGATTACTTTGGAAAAGGATTATCCGGCGGCAAGCTTGTCGTCTATGCACCGGCGGGCGTGAAGTATGAGAAGGATGAGAATATCATCATCGGTAATGTGGCGCTCTACGGAGCAACCAGCGGAAAAGCGTTTATCAGCGGCGTCGCAGGCGAGCGTTTCTGCGTGCGCAACTCGGGAGCTTCCGCAGTCGTGGAGGGTGTCGGAGACCACGGATGTGAGTATATGACGGGAGGCCGTGTCGTCGTGCTCGGCAAGACCGGCAAGAACTTTGCTGCCGGCATGAGCGGCGGTATCGCTTATGTGCTCGACGAGGACAATGACCTCTACACAAGAATGAATAAGGAAATGGTATTCAGCCAGGAGATTTCCAACAAATATGATGTCATGGAATTAAAGGACATGATCAAGGAACATGTGGCGCTGACCAACTCGGAAAAGGGCAAGAAGATCCTGGATAATTTCAGCGAGTATCTGCCGAAGTTCAAGAAAGTCATACCGTATGACTATAACCGTATGCTTATGGCGATTGTTCAGATGGAGGAGAAAGGTCTTTCTTCCGAACAGGCACAGATTGAAGCTTTTTATGCAAATACGCGTGGATAGTGTGTGAGCAGGTGTCGTTTGACATGTGTGACTCATGCATTTTCGAGAAAGGAAAGAATTATGGGAAAACCAACAGGATTTATGGAATATGACAGAGAAGATGCCCGCGCCATTGAGCCGAAGGAGCGGATCAAAAATTTTAATGAGTTCCACATTCCTCTGTCCAAAGAGAGACAACAGATTCAGGGCGCGCGCTGCATGAACTGCGGCGTGCCGTTCTGCCAGGCGGGAATGAACATCATGGGGATGACCTCGGGATGCCCGCTGCACAACCTGGTTCCGGAGTGGAATGATCTTGTATACACGGGGAACTGGGAGCAGGCATACAACCGCCTGAAGAAGACCAACAATTTCCCGGAGTTTACCTCCCGGGTATGTCCGGCACTCTGCGAGGCTGCCTGCACCTGCGGGCACTGGGAAGATCCGGTGACCTGCAAGGCGAACGAGCACGGAATTATCGAGAATGCGTATGAGCAGGGTTATGCGGCGGCAAAGCCTCCGAAAGTGCGCACCGGCAAGAAGATCGCGGTGATCGGCTCCGGTCCTGCGGGGCTTGCGGCGGCGGATCAGCTCAACAAGCGCGGGCATTCTGTGACGGTCTATGAGCGGGACGACAGAGTCGGCGGACTTCTGATGTACGGAATTCCGAATATGAAGCTGGAAAAATGGGTCATCGACCGCAAGGTTGCCGTCATGAAGGAGGAGGGCATCACCTTTGTGACCGGCACCAATGTCGGAAAGGATGTAAAGGCCTCCAAGCTGTTAAAGGAGTACGACCGTGTGATTTTAGCGTGCGGCGCCAAGAATCCGAGAGACATCAAGGCACCGGGACGGGACGCCAAGGGGAATCTATTTCGCCGTGGATTTTTTAAAAGCAACGACGAAGAGTCTCCTGGATTCTGAGCTAACAGACGGCAGCTATATCTCCGCAAAAGGGAAAAAAGTGGTCATTATCGGCGGCGGCGATACCGGAAATGACTGCGTGGGCACGTCCATCCGCCACGGCTGCGCGAGCGTGACACAGCTTGAGATGATGCCGCAGGCACCTCAAAGCGCGCGGAGAATAACCCGTGGCCGGAGTGGCCGAAGGTGTTGAAGACCGACTACGGCCAGGAGGAAGCGATTGCAGTGTTCGGGCACGACCCGCGGATCTATCAGACGACGGTGAAGGAATTCTTAAAAGACAAGAACGGCAATCTCTGCGGGCTTGTCACTGTAAAGCTCGAGCCAAAGCGGGATGAGAAGACCGGGCGTGTGACGATGACCGAGGTTGCGGGAAGCGAGCAGAAGATGGAAGCGGATCTTGTGCTGATCGCTGCCGGATTCCTCGGCACGGAAAAATATGTGGCGGACGCGTTCGGTGTGGACTTAAACGGCAGAACCAACGTCGCAACGGCGGAGGGCGCCTATGAGACCAGCGTGAAAAATGTGTTCGCGGCGGGCGATGTGCACAGGGGACAGTCCCTTGTCGTCTGGGCGATCCGCGAGGGACGCGAGGTCGCGCGCGAGGTCGATGAGAGCTTGATGGGCTACTCCTACCTTGAGGTGCAGTAATCGAATGATAATCCCCCGTTTGTAATCCAACGGATTCTGTGCTAAGATGAGAAAAAAGAGTACGAATGAAGAAAAGGGGAGTACAAATGAGCCGCAGAAGGAAAAAAGCAGGGGAAAAGGCGCGGACGATGGCGGGAAGCGCAGAAGCGGAAAAGACGGCAGCGGGAAGCACACCGGCAGAGCAGGAGGCAGGGAGCACATCGGCGAAAGAGACGTTATCGGCGAGCATAGAGCCGGCGGAGAGATCGGAAAATGAGGCGGAGGTCTGGCAGACCGGCGCGCGGGTCCGGATCGCGGATATGGAGCCGGATTACTCGGATATCACAGTGAAGAATCCGCGCATCGGCAAGGTCATGCGCCTTGAGGAAGAGGTCCAGAGACAGAGTGAGATCGAGAAGCTGCGCAGCAGACGGATCCGGCAGGAGCAGGAATATATTGACCGGATGAGCCTGTCGGTGGAGAATCATCTGCGCAATACCAAGGAAGAGCAGCGGTACAACGAGCAGTTCGAGGAGCGCATCCGCACGGAAGTGTACCGGATGCACGGGATCAGTGAGGACAAGCTGCAGGGGATGACGGAGTACCGCAATGCGTGGTATCAGGGCACGGCGTTTGCCATGTTTTTCCTGTCGCTCGTGCTGATCGCGATCTGCGGCATACTGCACGGGTTCGGGTCGGAGATCTGCATTTTTATGGCATTTTATACGGCCATTGAGGGGGCATTGCTCTCCAACGGGAGGAAGCAGTCACTGTTTTTTACGGTGCTGACGAAGGGCGTGTATCTGCTGCTGTTTCCGGTTATGCTCGTGACGTTTACCTGCTACGAACTTGGTTTTGAGGAATATGCGCTTCTGGTACCGGTTTTCGCCGTGGCAGGTGTTGTGGTGCTCATGATCGGAGCACTGTCCTACTTCCTGTATGATCCGTACCGGATGGACCGGAGGAACCGCAAGAAGGCGAACCGCTATATCGTAGAGATCGAGAAGGCAGCGCTAAAGGAAGTGCGTCTGAAGGAAAGGGCGTTCGCGAAGCAGGAGAAAAAGCAGGCGAAGTTTACCAGAAAGGAAGAGGCGAGAGCGCAGAAGAAGGCAGAGCGGGACGAGCGCCGCAGACAGCGGAAGGAGGCGCGGGCAGAAAGGCATGCACGCTGGCGCGCATGGTGGAGCGAGAAGCTGGCGCGGCTTAAGTTTGTGAAGAAAGAATCTGCGGATGAGACGCATAAGAGTCCGGCGAATGCAGATACTACGGAGGAACATTCTGCGGAAGGAGACTCTGTGGAGAGGGAATCTGCGGAGAGAGATTCGGCAGAAGCAGAATCTGCAGAGAGAGAATCTGCGGAGGAACATTCGACAGAAGGAGAAGTTGCAAAGAGAGACTAGGCGGAGGGAAATTCCGCGGAGAAAAACACTGTGAAAGAAGCGTGTGAAAATGAGACGACTGGGGATTGATCTTTCCTATTTTTTCACATATGAAGATGAGATACCGGACGGGGTGGGATTTTCCCACTTTGGTCCGGTACATTTATTATGGCTGGGCGTGTGCGCGGGGCTCTTACTGCTGTTCCTCCATTATTATAAGCGATGGGGAGGACGGCGCAGGCTTTTGGCGGAGAGAGGAATCGGCATTTTTCTGGTGGGACTGGAAGTGTACCGGATTGCGGTGCTGGCTCTGATCGGGAAAATGTCGCTGTATCAACTGCCGCTTCACCTGTGCAGCATGGCAGGGTTTTTGTGCTGTCTTCACGCCTTTTTCAAATGGGACTGGCTGGGACAGGTTCTCTATACCCTGTGTCTGCCGGGAACCGTGCTTGCGCTTTTATTCCCGGACTGGGTGCGCTATCCGGCGATTCATTTTATTACGATACAGGGATTTACCTTCCATGCCGGGATTGTGCTCTACGTGATCTGCCAGCTGTTGCAGCACAACATTATCCCGCGGCTTGCGGCGCTGTGGAAGGTGATCGTATTTCTTCTGGTGGTTGTGCCGCCGGTTTACCTGTTTGACAAAAAGTTTCATGCCAATTACATGTTTGTGAATGTGCCTTCGCCCGGATCGCCGCTGGAGTGGCTGGCGTCGTTTCTGGGGAACCCGGGCTATCTGGCAGGCTATGCGGTTCTGATGCTTTTATGCATGGTGCTCATGGACGCCGGTTACCGGCTGTTGCTTGACAGGAAAAGCTACGGAACGTAGAATAAAACGAAAAAGAGAGAAGCGCTACGGATATTGCAGGAGAAGAATTGCTGCGATGGGGTGCGCAGAAATGAGGAGCATATGGCAGATTTTACATTTTCAACACTGAAATACGAGAGACCGGATTTCACAGAAGTGGAACAGCTTTTTGAAAAACTGGTAAAACAGGTACAGGAGGCAGCCTCCTATGAGGGATTAAAGGAACTCTTAAAGAAGGCAGAGCGCGTGCAGAATAAGCTTATGACTGCGTGCACGATTGCGTCCATCCGCCATACATTAGATACGACGGATACTTATTATGAGAAGGAAGACGAATATATCAACAATACCATACCGACCGTGATGCCGAAGTTTCTTGCATTTGATGCGGCAGTGATGAATAGTCCGTTTCGCGATGACATCGAGAAAGAGTACGGAAAACAGTATTTTGCACAGAAGGAACTGAACAGGAAGACCTTCTGTGAGGCAAATATTCCGCTGATGCAGCAGGAGGCGAAGCTGACAAACGAATATCAGAAGATCATGGCAACGGCGGCGATCGAATTTGAAGGGCAGACGCTTAATCTCTATGGTGTACAGAAGTATTTTGAACATGAGGACAGAGAAGTACGGCGTGCGGCTGTGCGGGCATATTCTGATTTTTACCACAGCAATGAGAAGCGGCTGGAGGAGATCTGGGAGGAACTCATTACCATCCGCAATCAGATGGGGAAGAACCTCGGCTATGCCAACTTTATTCCGGTGGGGTACATGCAGCAGGGACGCACGGATTATGGGGAAAAAGAGGTGGCAGCGTTCCGCGAGCAGGTGCGTACGGAACTCGTACCGCTGTGTGAACAGCTCTATGCGGCGCAGGCGAAGCGGATTGGTGTGGATACATTGATGTTTTATGATGAGAAGCGTGTATTTCCGGATGGAAATGCCGTTCCTGCGGGAGATGATGATTTTATGGTGGAAGAGGCAAGGAAGATGTACCATAAGATCAGCCCGGAGACTGGAGAGTTCATTGATTTTATGATTGAGCACGAACTGATGGATTTGAAGAATAAGCCGGGAAAAGCTGCTACGGGATATATGACATTTCTCCCGGATTATCGGGCACCGTTTGTGTTCTCCAATTTTAATCAGACAATCTTTGACATGCAGGTGCTGACACACGAGCTGGGACATGCGTTTGCAGGATATATGGCAATGCGCAGCCAGCCGATTGCAGAGTACTACTCAGAGTCCACCGACATTGCGGAGATTCATTCCATGTCGATGGAGCAGTTTTCCTATCCGTATGCGGAGGCATTTTTCGGAAAAGATGCAGATAAATTCCGCTTTGCACATTTGATGGATGCGATCACATTTGTGCCGTTCGGTGTGGCGGTGGATGAGTTCCAGCACATCTGCTACGCCAATCCGGAACTGACGCCGAAGGAGCGCACCGCAGAGTGGAAGAAGCTGGAAGAAAAGTATATGCCGTGGAGAAAATACGACGCGGATGATTTCTTCGACCGTGGCGGTTTCTGGTACCACAAGCTGCATATCTATCTCTATCCGTTCTACTACATCAATTATACGCTGACCACGATGGGAGCGATGGAGTTCAAAAAGAAAAATTATGAGAACCACGAGACAGCATGGCAGGATTACTTAAATCTCTGCAAATGCGGCGGAAGCATGAGCTATCTGGAGACATTGCGCTATGCAAATCTGTCGAATCCGTTTGAGCCGGGCAGCGTGGCGCGTGCGATGGAAGTAGCAAAACAGGAACTGATGAACAGTCCGTTTATGAGATAGTATAGAAGCAGTGTTGGATGAGTGAGAACCGGAGGTAAGATTGTAATATGGAAGAAATGTTGGAAGTGATGAAAAAACAGTTGAAAATGCAGAAGCTTATCAGCGGGCTGCTGGCGGTAATGCTGGTAATTCTGCTTATTGCGGGTGGATTTTTTGTCAACCGGATGAGTCAGATGATGGCAGCAATGAGTGAGGCGGCAGATAAACTGCAGCAGGTCGATGTGGATGGTATCAATGATGCCATCGGAACGACGCAGGAAATGCTCGAGAGTGCCGGAGAGCTTTCCGATGCGGTCGATTCCGTGACATTAAAAGTAAAAGAGTTCAATGACTGGATGTCAGGACTTTTTGGAAATTAGCAGGCGTTAATAAAAACAAACCGGCGAGGCGAGATTGCGGAGCAGGGCTACCGCGCTCCAGCCGGCGATTGCGCTGGTGGAAGAGCAGATGTCCACGGTGGCTTTGACGCCGTCGATCTCTGCGGTGATGCAGTGGTCATCGCCTGTCCAGCCCGGAACGGAGTGCATGGTTACCTGCGTGATGTCCGGTCCTGTCGTGGCGAGCGAGGTGGCGACGGCGACGTTGACGCGGCGCGGAAAGGTTGCGATTGCCTCCTTGGCGCTGCCGGTAAAGACAGTCGTCTTTTCAGTATCGGTTAAAAGGTGTTCCGCCCAGACCGGTGTATTGCGAAAACCGCGGGCGCCGGTGTGCGTCTCGATGCCGGCGGTCTCGTCAAGCTTTCCCGCCTGCGCCATTAAAGTGATCGTCTGTAAGACGTCAAAACCACCGATCGCGCCGTTTGCCAGATGGACTTTGGCGCATCCCCTGCGGGCTGCGTCCTTGACCTGCCCGTAAAAGGCAGCGTCGGCAAACGCACCGATCGAGAGGAGAACGAGGTTGACGCCGTGTTCCAGTACCGTACATGCAATTTCACGGACAGCTTCCACGGACGCTGCCTCCACAATATATTCCGGCTCTAAGGAGAGCAGTTCTGCAAGATCCCGACAGGATCTGCATCCGGTTTCCGCCGCAGTCTTATCGCGCGATTCCTGCGTGCGGCTGGTCACGCCGACGAGCTCGTAATCTTCGAGGAAACCGTCCTTCCAGGCGTTTGCGATAATGTTTCCGAGAAAACCGCAGCCTACAATACCAAATCTTATCTTCATAGGAAAAATCCCTTCGTTATCTGAATTTATTTTGATCTTTTTCATGCTTTTCTTTTTTGTTGCTGCCCACCTTTTGACAAAGTTCCTTTTTGGCAGAAAACTCCTTTTTGTTGCAGGAGTCCGTTTTGTCCGGGAGTTCCTTTTTTTTGGACCGTTTCCCTTTTTGCCCGGGGTGTCTTTCCGGACGCTGTAGCCGAATGTGCCGAGCTTTTTCCCGAGCAGAAAATATTCTCCGTGGGAGTAGGTGATCAGCCCGGTATCGTTTAAGTGGAACTTGCCGGCTTCGTCCATATACGCGTCATCGATCGTGACGGCGACGACATCCGCGAGAATCAGATTGTGGCTGCCGAGCGGCGTGATCTGGCGCACACGGCATTCGATATTGACGGGGCTCTCGGCAATGCCGGGAACCGATACCTCACGGGAGGCAAGCGGCGTCAGATGCATCTCCTTGAATTTATCGACCTCCCTGCCGGAGCGCACGCCGCAGTAGTCGGTGGCGCGCACGAGCGATTCAGTTGTAAGATTCACTACGAACTCGCCGGCGGCCTCGATCATATGGTAGGAATAGCGTTCCGGACGAACGGAGATGGAGAGCATTGGCGGATTGGTGCAGACGGTGCCTGCCCAGGCAACGGTAAGAATGTTCGGTCTGCCTGCGAGGGCAGGATTGCCGCATTTTGGATCGGATGCGCCGGGATACTGGCAGCTTACCATGACGGCTGGCAGCGGATAGAGCATGTTGCCCGGTTTGAAAGCACTTTTTCCCATAAAATAAGGACTCCCTTCTGTCTGTGAAAAATATCTGTGTCTATTGCATCAGAATGTCCATCAGATAGGCGTAGACATCCTCGTTCTGCTTTTTCCAGTTGTTACAGATCGCTTCCGCCTGCTCTTTGTTTTTGACGGTCAGTGTCAGGTCGATCAGGTTGGTGTCGTGGACGCGGAACTGGCAGCGCACGGCATAGTCCTGATTCGGCGTCTTGTAGTAGTCTGCGATGATTGAGTTGACGGTGCGGAGTGCCATTTTATTTTTTTCAAAATAGGCAATGGTGTCGTGCTCAATGGCGTCCGTGAGCTTGTCGCGGAAAAAGCCGAGCGTCTCACGCCCCGCGGCGGTGATGTAATACTGCGTGTTGCTGTGTGTGGATTCCGTGCGGATCAGACCGGAGTCTGCGAGATCGTTTAAGACCTGCTGTACCCGGAAATAATCCGTGTATTCCTGCTCCAGAAAAAAGTCGGAGATCTGCGTGTTGGTCAGCGGAAAATCGACCTTGTCGAGCATGTTTAAGATGGTCAGTTTGTATATGGTAAATGGTTCAGCCATGGAATTCCTCATTTCTATAATATTTGCCCTGCCAGAGATCGCGTCCTGCGAGCTGTCTGTGGATGGTGTTTAGCACGCGCTTTTTGTCCGTGCTCCATTGCGGAGCGAGGAGCAGACGGCGCGGACCGTCACCGGTCAGACGGTGAATGACCATTTCCGGCGGAAGGAGGGCAAGGCAGTCTGCGATAAGGTCGCAGTATTCCTCCAGCGTAAAAAGTGGAAACGGGTCATTTTTGTAGAGTGTTCCAAGATCGGTGCCCTCTAAGACGTGAAGCAGCTGCAGCTTTACGCCGAAGACGGGGTGCGCGGCAAGATAGCGCACGGAAGCGCGCATGTCATCGGTGGTCTCCCCCGGCAGCCCGAGGATCAGATGGGTTATGACTTTGATGCCCCGCGCGTGAAGCGCGGATACTGCCTGCTCATACTGGGCGAGTGAAAAACCACTGCGTATAAAACGCAGAGTGTGTTCATGGATAGTCTGAAGACCGAGTTCGACCCAGACAGGTTTTATGGTATTTAACTCTGCTAACAGATCTAAAACATCGGGTGGCAGACAGTCACATCTGGTAGCGATGGAGAGCGCCACAATGTCTGGCTGTGCGAGAGCTTCCGTATAAAGTGCACGAAGAACACCGACGGGAGCGTAGGTGTTCGTGTATGCCTGAAAATAGGCGATATATTTGCGGCAGTTTGTTTTTCCCCGAAGGAGAAGCTTTGCCTGCGAAATCTGTTCAGTGACAGATTGCTGCGGGGAGGCGGCAAAATCACCGCTTCCGCCGGCACTGCAGAAGATGCACCCTCTGGTATCGATGCTGCCGTCGCGGTTCGGGCAGGTCATGCCGCCGTTTAGAGACAGGCGGTAGACCTTCTCGCCAAATGTCTGGCGTAAATAAGTATTGAGGGAATAGTAACGCGCGTCGTTCATTGGATATCCGGTTAGCGCACGATGTGGGAGCGGACTGCCTCGCTGACAACCTGCGCCACACGCGGATCAAAGGCTTCCGGCATGATAAATTCGTCGTTTAACTCTTCGTCGGAGACAAGACCGGCGATCGCCTCTGCGGCGGCAAGCTTCATCTCTTCGGTAATCTGTGTTGCCCGTCCCTCGAGAGCGCCCTTAAAGATGCCCGGGAATGCCACGACATTGTTGACCTGATTCGGGAAATCACTGCGTCCGGTTCCGACGATTCTGGCACCCGCAGCTTTTGCCACATCCGGCATGATCTCAGGAACCGGATTGGCCATGGCGAACAGGATGGAGTCGTGATTCATGGAAGCAACCATCTCCGGGGTAACGATATTCGGTGCGGAGACACCCACAAAGATATCGGCACCCTTTAAGGCGTCGGCAAGCGTGCCGTGCTGATCCTCAAGGTTGGTGACTTCGGTCATTTTCTGCTGCATCCAGTTTAAGTTCGGGTAATCTTTGCCGATGATTCCCTCGCGGTCACACATGGTAACATGGCGAAAACCGTAGGTGAGCAGAAGCTTTGTGATGGCAACGCCCGCGGAACCGGCACCGTTTACGACGACGCGGCAGTCCTCTTTTTTCTTGCCTGTAACACGCAGACCGTTGATAATGCCGGCAAGCACAACGATGGCGGTGCCGTGCTGGTCGTCATGGAAGACCGGAATGTCGAGCATTTCTTTCAGGCGCTCCTCAATCTCAAAGCAGCGAGGCGCGGAGATGTCTTCTAAGTTGATGCCGCCGTATGCGGGTGCGATGTTCTTGATTGTGGTAATGATTTCTTCCGTGTCCTGGGTATCGAGACAGATCGGCACGGCATTGACATCGCCGAATTCCTTAAACAGAACGCATTTTCCCTCCATGACAGGCATGGCGGCATATGCGCCGATATTGCCGAGACCGAGAACAGCGCTTCCGTCGGAAATGACGGCGACGGTGTTCGCTTTCATGGTATATTTGTAAGCAGCTTCGGGATCCTTGGCGATCATCTTACATGGCTCCGCAACGCCAGGTGTGTATGCGATGGCGAGATCTTCGCGGGAGTTTACTTTGGATTTTGCGATGGTCTCAAGCTTTCCGTTCCATTTTTCGTGCATAAGAAGTGCCTTCTCGGCAAGTGTCATTGTCTGATTCTCCATAATATAATCTCCTGTATATAAAGTGTATTTTTATATAGAAACCAATACGTAAATCATACCATTATCATTTTGACAAATCAAGGAAATTAGGACTTCCTATTTTGGAAAAAGTGTTGTATAATACGCATATTGTAAATTCATTTTGTCAGTTCAGACACGATTCCCAATACGATTGAGAGCATAGAGGAAAATAGCAGATTGATAAGAACAGGAGCGAATGGATGAGAGAAAAGTATGAGAGCTTGTCAGCCGTTGTTTTGCGTGATCTTGCAAAAGCGAGAGGACTCAAAAATATCTCCGGCATGAAAAAGAGTGATCTGGTAGATCTGATGGTTGCAGAGGACGAGCGTCAGAGCAAAGAGGAGAATACGAAGCAGCGTGAGCAGACACCGCAGCGTGAGCAGGCGCAGCGGGAACAGACACCGCAGCGTGAGCAGGCGCAGCAGCGGCCGGCGCGGGAGCCGAGAGAGACAAGAGAGGGGAAAGGAGAGAGCACCGCAGCGGATGAGACGATCTCGAATCTGGACAGCGGAATTATGGCAAACGGTATTTTAGAGGTTATGCCGGACGGATATGGATTTATCCGCTGTGAGAATTATCTTCCGGGAGAACGATGTGTATGTATCGCCGTCACAGATCCGCAAGTTTAATCTGAAGACGGGCGATATCGTGGCGGGAAATACCCGTGTGAAGACGCAGCAGGAAAAGTTTTCTGCACTGTTATATGTTTCATCAGTCAATGGTTACCATCCGGGTGTCGCGCAGAAGCGCAAGAATTTTGAGGATCTGACGCCGATTTTCCCGAACCGGAGAATCCGCTTGGAGCGCCCGGGCTGCAGTGTCGCAATGCGCATTGTGGATCTGGTATCGCCGATCGGAAAGGGACAGCGAGGTATGATCGTTTCCCAGCCGAAGGCAGGTAAGACCACCTTATTAAAAGAGATTGCAAAATCAGTGACAAAGGGAAATCCGGATATGCATCTGATTATTTTGCTGATCGACGAGAGACCGGAGGAGGTTACGGACATCAAGGAAGCGATTGTCGGGGAGAATGTGGAAGTGATTTATTCTACGTTTGATGAGCTGCCGGAGCATCACAAGCGCGTATCCGAGATGGTGATCGAGCGGGCCAAGCGCCTTGTGGAGCACGGAAAGGATGTCATGATCCTGCTGGACAGTATCACGAGACTGGCAAGAGCCTACAACCTTACGGTTCCGCCAAGCGGACGTACGTTATCCGGAGGTCTTGACCCGGCAGCGCTGCACATGCCGAAGCGCTTTTTCGGTGCGGCCAGAAACATGCGTGAGGGAGGAAGCCTCACGATCCTTGCCACTGCGCTGGTGGATACCGGAAGCAAGATGGATGACGTGGTGTTCGAGGAGTTTAAGGGAACCGGCAACATGGAGCTGGTGCTTGACCGCAAGCTTTCCGAGAAACGCGTGTTCCCTGCCATCGACATTGTGAAGTCGGGAACGCGGCGCGACGATCTGCTGCTGGAGCCGGAGGAGCAGGAGGCTGTTGAGATCATGCGCAAGGCGATCAACGGCATGCGCACTGACGAGGCGGTGGAGAACATTCTGAACATGTTCGCCCGCACGCGCAACAATCAGGAATATATCCATATGGTGAAAAAGAACCGGATTGTATAAAAAGAACTTGATTTTTCGTAAAAACCATGATAAAATAATAACGCTGTTTATTCGGGACTATTCTTTGCAGTAAGTGCCATATGCGGATCGGGCATACGGGCATAAGAGAATAGAGACAGACAGGAACATAATAACGATAAGATTATAAAGAGGTGAAAATCATGAAGGCAGGAATCCATCCAGATTACTATCAGGCAACTGTTACATGTAACTGCGGTAACACATTTGTTACAGGTTCAACAAAGGAAGATATCCACGTTGAGATCTGCTCCAAGTGCCATCCGTTCTACACAGGCCAGCAGAAAGCAGCTCAGGCTCGCGGACGTATTGATAAGTTCAATAAGAAATATGGTATGCAGCAGCAGTAGTATGGCGCGTGAAGCGTTATGCTCCTAAGTGAAAACGGTTACAGATAAGGTTGAGGTTGTTTAATCTCAACCTTTTTACCTTATGGAATACGGCGCAGCTCATGTGCCGGAAGCAGGGATTTAGACTATGAGATATTCGGGAATTGGCGGTCAGGCGGTCATGGAAGGCGTAATGATGAAGAATCAGGAAAAATACGCGGTAGCCGTGCGCAAGCCGGACCAGGAGATCGTCGTCGAGACCTCGACGTACGAAGGACTGATTAAAAATAAGAAAATAAGAAACATGCCGATCTTGCGGGGCGTGTTCAGTTTTATAGAATCGTTGGTACTGGGGATGAAGACACTGACGTTCTCGGCATCCTTTTTCGAGGAGGAAGAGGATGAAAAGAGCGGATCCCGGAAAGCGGAGAAGCGTGCCGGAGCGAAAAAACCGGCGCCGACGGAAGAAGAGCAGAAGAAAAAGGAAAAGCGTCAGGAGAATGTACTGATGGGCGGTACGGTGGCAATTTCCATTGTTCTTGCGGTGGCAATTTTTATGGTGCTTCCATATTACATATCCGTATTCTTTCAGCGTTTTATTACATCGCAGACACTTCTTGCGTTGTTGGAAGGCGTGATCCGCCTTACCATCTTTATCGGATATGTGGCGGCAATTTCACTGATGCCGGATATTAAGCGTGTCTATATGTATCATGGCGCAGAGCACAAATGCATCAACTGTATTGAGCAGGGGATGGATCTTACGGTGGAGAATGTGCGGAAGAGTTCCCGTCTGCACAAGCGCTGCGGAACAAGCTTTCTGCTGATTGTCATGCTGATCAGCATTGTCTTCTTTTTATTTATCCGCGTGGATAACCGGATCCTGCAGCTTCTGCTGCGCCTGGTGTTAATTCCGGTGATTGCGGGGGTATCGTACGAGTTTATCCGGCTTGCCGGACGCTCGGATCATATGCTTGTCAATCTGTTCAGCAAGCCGGGGCTTCTGCTGCAGCGGATTACGACAAGAGAGCCGGATGATTCGATGATCGAGGTTGGAATTGCATCTGTTGAGGCGGTGTTTGACTGGAAGGCTTACGTGAAAGAGATCCGGGAACAGGCATGATGGAAGGCTTACGTGAAAGAGATCCGGGAACAGGCATGATGGAGGTTGGAAATGACGTATCGTGAGACAGTAAATCTGGGGGAGACAGTTCTCTCCATGGCAGATATTGCGGAGGCAAAGACCGATGCATGGCTTTTGCTCGAAATGGTGTGTAAGATCGACCGCAGTTTTTATTATCTTCATATGGAAGAGGATATGCCGGAAGAGCAGATGAGCGAGTACCAGATTGCGCTGCGCAAGCGCGCAGAGCATGTCCCGCTGCAGTATATTGTGGGTGAGACGGAATTCATGGGACTGAAGTTCAAAGTAAATTCCAGTGTCCTCATCCCAAGACAGGATACAGAGACTCTGGTGGAAGAGGCGCTGAAGGTCGTGCGCCCCGGAATGCGTGTACTAGATCTGTGTACCGGGTCCGGATGCGTGATTGTCAGTATTCTGCACAATGTATCGGATGTGGAGGGGTATGCGGTTGACATATCAAGCAGGCGCTCAATGTTGCGAAGGAAAATGCAAGGCTCAATGATGTGCCGGTGTTGTTTGAACACAGCGACCTGTTTGATCACGTGACGGGGACATTTGATGTGATCGTCTCGAATCCGCCGTATATCTGTACGGATGAGATTGCAAAGCTGATGCCGGAGGTGCGGGATTTTGAGCCGATGGAAGCGCTGGACGGCAAGGAGGACGGTCTGTATTTTTACAGGAAGATCATCGGACAGTGTAAGCAGTATCTGAACCCGGAAGGACATCTGTTGTTTGAGATCGGCTACGATCAGGGGCAAAAAGGTGTCTGCACTTATGCGGGAGATCGGGTTCCATGATGTGCAGGTGATAAAGGATCTGGCGAGAAAAGACCGTGTGGTGACCGGAATGCTTTAGTTGATTGCGGGATTGGAGAGAATTTTGCATAGTTGGTGCAGACGGTTGTCTGGTGTTTGAGATAAGAAAGGATGTTTGTTATGTTTGATAAGTTGGATGATTTACTGATTCGTTTTGAAGAATTGATGAGCGAGCTCAGTGAGCCGGATGTCGCGAACAATCCGGAGCGTTTTCGCAAGCTGATGAAGGAGCAGAGTGATCTGGCACCGATTGTTGCTGCATATAAGGAGTACAAGCAGTGCAAGCAGAATATTGCGGATTCCCTCGCCATGCTGGATGAGGAGTCGGACGAGGAGATGCGTGAACTGGCGAAGGAAGAATTAAACGATGCCAAGGCGCGTGTTGAGGAGCTGGAGCATGAGTTAAAGATTCTGCTTCTTCCAAAAGATCCGAATGATGATAAGAATGTTATCGTGGAGATCCGTGCCGGTGCCGGCGGGGACGAGGCGGCACTTTTCGCTGCGGAGATCTACCGTATGTATCAGCATTATGCAGAGAGCAAGAACTGGAAGACCGAGATTGTTGAGGCGGACGAGACCGGCATCGGCGGTATGAAGAGTGTGACCTTTATGATCAACGGCCAGGGCGCATACTCCCTGATGAAGTATGAGTCCGGTGTGCACCGCGTACAACGTGTGCCTGAGACGGAGTCCGGCGGACGTATCCACACCTCCACGATCAGTGTGGCGGTAATGCCGGAAGTGGACGACGACATTGATATTGTCATCGATGAGAAGGATATCCGTATTGACGTTATGCGTGCCTCCGGAAACGGTGGACAGTGTGTCAACACGACCGATTCCGCGGTGCGTCTGACTCACTACCCGTCCGGTATTGTCGTGTACAGCCAGACGGAGAAGTCCCAGATCCAGAATAAGGCAAAGGCGTTTGCTCTTTTAAAGGCAAAGCTCTACGATATTGAGCAGCAGCAGCGCCATGATGCGGAGGCTGAGATGCGCCGCAGCCAGATCGGTACCGGTGACCGTTCCGAGAAGATCCGTACCTACAACTTCCCGCAGGGACGTGTGACGGATCACAGAATCAATCTTACCCTGTACAAACTGGATAAGATCATGAACGGAGACATCCAGGAGATCATCGATGCATGTATCGCGGCGGACCAGGCGGCGAAGCTTGCGAAGATGAACGAAAACTAAAGAATGTAACAGAAACGGTCTATGACGCATGTCATGGACCGTTTTTTGTCTTGTTAGGAAAGCTGTACTTGTTTTTTTGTTGTGTTGTTAGGAGTCCTGTTTTTTTTGCCTTGTCAGGAAAGCTGTATTTGTTTTTTTGATGTCTTGTCAGGAACAATGAGATGTCCGGGAGTATGCACGGGTCTACAGAGACAAAATAGCCGTCTGGGACCCGAAAATGCCGATAAAAGCGGGAAGAAAGCAGCAAAAAGCGAAGTTTTTGGGCACAGGGAGCTAAAATTGTTCCGTGGGACCCGTAAATCGGCGATTTTCGGGTTCCACAGAGCAAAAAATCCTGCTGTAGACCTGTGGCTTGCGATAGTGTCAAATGACCAATGAAAAAACCGAGTTAAAGAAAAAGGCTCAGATGAACTTTGAAAACTGTAGATATTATAGGTAGTGGCAGCTTGCCGCCACCCTTGACAGCACGAAAAAGAACCGCTGTAGGTCGATTACCGACGGCGAAGAACTTAAGAACAGTTGTTTTCTTATGTCGATTACAGCAGTGTAGCAGTTCTTTTTCGTGCCATCAAGGGCAAAGGCATAAATGTCTTGTCAGAACCTGTGGTTCTGATGGCTGGGTTATTACCTTTGGCTCTTAATCTAAGAACAGTTAGCGGCTTCGCCGTTTTGTAAGTTCAGGATTGTTTGTTGACCGAGAAAGATTAGAAGTTGCCATTTTCCAGGCATGTTTGAAGCACCATGTAGCATCTCAACATCATTAAGAACCTTGTATTTATTGTGTTTGTGAGGGCGAAGGAAGTTATAGTAAGCAACCCAAAGCGCTAGATCATAGTTGGCTCCGTCTACGTTGTCAAAACCGTTGGTTGGACGATAGAGAGCTTTATAAGTGCGATTAAGTCGCGCTATCATCTGCTTGAAAGGGCGGTATTCTTTAGAAACTTCATCGCCGTTTGTAAGACCGATAATCCTGGTGATATCAAATTTAAAATCTTCTTTGAACTCACGATAAAACTGTTGGGCGGCAAGAGGATATGCGCTGTAACCATTAGCGATAAATTTGAAATTTTCAGGAAGCTTGGAGACGTGTTTGAAAGCCATACGCATCGAAAGAATGCATGCACCAACGTCGCGCTCCGTAGATATGCGGTATCCAAGAAAGGGAACGACTGGCAGCATCCATAATAAACCAGATGTATGCTTTAATTCCACGGATTTTTATGTAGGTTTCATCGGCAGTAAAGATTTTTCTTGCATTGTAATCGTAGTTGTCTACGAATGGTTTGATGCAGACAGCAACTGTCTTACAGAAGTTAGCTACCTGTTGGTGGGATATGTCAATGTTGTAAAGTTCTTTTTAAGGCATATTAGGTCTTACGAAGAGACATTCAAGATTTACGTGCATGGTTAAACAAAGCCCCATTACATTAGAATTGAACTTGGAAAATTTAAGAGAGGATGCATTTTTAGGCAGAGAATTAAGATCCATCTTGAAGAAATCCAAGGTGAATTCACGATAGATATAATCCATTCATAGAACTGGTCTTAATTAACGATTGTTGACGATACATATTTTGCAACTTATCTCCTTTGGATGTGGATATTTATTGTCAAAATATATATCGGATCGAGGTAAGTTGTTTTTTATATGCTCCGCAACATCAGCAAAATCAAGGTCTATGAATTATGAAATTTCTTCAGATATAAAATAGAGAAACATACAATATTATTGGTATCCGAAAAAAGTATAATGGAGTGCTTGATACCAGCTTTATTTATTTAGATAGAGTCAGGTACCGGAGTTGACTTTGTCAGTAAAAAAATAGAAAAAATGCAAATACTTATTTGACATAGTGAAAAAATACTTTATAATATAAAGTATCAGAAGTGTATAAAAGATACAAAAACAGATGAGCAATGTTGAGGTATTGTGACGGATTTGTCAAAATAAGTCACATGGAGAAAGGAGTTACAAAATGGGAGAAATTAAACTGCAAATCAATCCAAAGAACAGACCGGCAGTACAGGCAGTGAACTGGCAGCAGGCACGAGTATTAGAAATGCAGGAAGAGTATGCAGCTGCATTTGATACATCGCTGGTAAACACGATCGAAGAGATGCGCGCAGCATACAATGAAGAAAGAAAGATGTGGAACACTGGCGGTCCTGTGATGGCAGAGACAGTTGACTTTGATGTGCCGTATGAAGGAGATAAAGTACCGGTACGTTTACTTCGTCCGGTGAAAGCAGAGAAACTTCCGGTTATCTTCTTTATGCACGGTGGTGGATTTGTAGAAGGAAATAATGATACACACAGTATGGCACAGAGAAAGCTTGCAGCTTATTCAGGATGTGTTGTGATTGGTATTGACTATTCCCTTGCGCCGGAAATTAAATATCCTCGTGCGATCAAAGAATGTGTTGCAGTATGCCATTATGTATCAGAGCATGCGGATGAATATGGAATTGACCCGGAGAAAATTGGATTTGCAGGAGATTCCGGCGGAGCAAATATGGCGATGGGAGTCTGCATGTGTTTAAGAGATGAAGGCTTTGATGTGTCCAAGATTAAAGGTAATATCTTATACTATGGTGGATATGGCTTAATGAGTAGTATTAGTAGCTATCAGCATGGCGGAAAGTGGGATGGAATGAGTGAAGCTGATTTATCTTCACCATCTTGTTATATTGCTCCTGATGTAAACCGTTTTGATTGTCCTTATTTCCACATTTATGCAAATGATCTTACACATGATGTCCCACCGTGTTTCCTTGTTGCAGCAGAGCTTGATCCATTAAGAGATGACAGTAAGTTACTTTATGAGATTCTTACAAATAATGGAATTCAGGCTGAATATCATGAATATAAAGGAGCTCTTCATGCATTTATCCACTACAGCAAAGTAATGGATGACGCAGAAGATGCATTACGCAGAGGAGCTCACTTCTTTGCACATAACTGTGGATTAGATCCAAGAAATGAATAAATGATTACGTGGTAATTGCAATTGCAGGGTACTACGCTAGACGGAAGGCTATCATATTAGAGAATATGATAGCCTCTTTTTTTTGCTTTATAGGAAATTTACTCTGTAATGTTCCAATAAAGCAAAAAAACGCTCCGCGAGGATGCGACCAGATGCATGTGGAATATGTCTGCTAAAGCAGAATGCATCTGGCGCGCAAAGCGTAACAAGTACCTCAAAGATTAAGGGATTCAGGAATCTTGAAGCGGACTTGTCCGCTTTGTTTCACATGAATTTACAGAAAAAATATTGCAAAACAAACGATTTTTTTGAATAATTTTGAGCCATTTTGCTATCAAACAAAAATAAAAATAAATTTAGTGAAAAAATATAAAAACAAGTAGAATAGACTGATATTTGTTTAACGATTAAACATAATGTACTATAATAAAGGTGTCGGGAGTGTGCTGAAAATACAAATACAGATGTTTGATCGGGGGAATTTGTGCTGTATTTGTTAAAAAAAAGAATGCACACGGATAAAGGAGCTGCAAAATGGGGGAATTAAATTATCAATGAATCCTATCAACAAACCGGCTGCACCGGCAGTAGGTTGGCAGCAGGCAAGAGTACTTGAGATGCAGGCAGAGTACGCAGATGCATTTGATACTCAGACTGGAAGCTACGATGAAATGTGTGCAGCGTACGGCGAAGAGAGAAAGATGTGGAACAGCGGTGGTCCTGAAATGGAAGAAACGATCGAATATCAGATCCCTTATGAAGGATATACGGTTCCGGTACGTTTACTTCGTCCGGTAAAGGCAGAGAAACTGCCGGTTATTTTCTTTATGCATGGTGGAGGATTTGTAGAAGGTGACAATGATACACATGGTCTGGTACAGAGAAAACTTGCGGCTTATTCCGGATGTGTTGTAATTGGTATCGATTATTTTTTGGTACCGGAAGTAAGGTATCCGGTTGCGATAGAAGAGTGTGTTGCAGTATGTAAGTATGTAAACACCATAAATTTACATTTACATATTGAAAAAACCATTTGGTTTCCTTTAATGTATTAGCGACCAAGCAAATAGAAAAAGGATAACGCAAATTGTTTCTGCTAATACATTATGCAAGAATGTTCTTAATGTCAAGAATACAGTGATAGAAAACTTTAATCTTTACTCTGATGAGGATGGCGTGAAACACATCCGTATCAAAGCCAGACATCATTTTTACATAAAATATAGTTTTCATTATTTTATAGGATTCGGGTATCAAAATAGGAAGGATATTGTTTTTATTTTTTTGATAAAAAAGACGAATGAAGGCAACGGATTTGGATGAAAAAAGATTGAAAAATGTGGAAAAAATAGTCCGAGGTACAAAAAGTGATGCATTTCATGAAAAAAGACGGGTTGTTTGACGGTAAAACAAAAGATAGATGAGAATTTAGAAAAACATACAAAAAATAGCGATATTTGTTTGACAACTGAACATAATGAGCTTATAATAAGGATATAAGAAATGTACAAAAGATACAAATGCAGATGGAAAATCGGGGGGATTTGTGCTGTATTTGTCAAAAGGTTGTATGTTGAAAAGTGTGTAAAAATTTTTATGTAAAGAGAAAGGAAGTTACACGATGGGGGAATTTAGAGTAACAATTAATCCAAAAAACAAACCAGCTACACCAGAGGTGAACTGGCAGCAGGCAAGAGTACTTGAGATGCAGGCAGAATATGCAGCAGCATTCGATACTCAGGCAGGAACTTACGAGGAGATGCGTGCAGCATACCGCGAAGAGAGAAAGATGTGGAACAGCGGCGGGCCAGAAATGGCAGAGACAATCGACTTTGAGATTCCTTTTGGTGAGGATAAAGTTCCAGCACGTTTACTTCGCCCAGTAAAAGCTGAGAAGCTTCCAGTTATCTTCTTTATGCATGGTGGCGGATTTGTATTAGGTGATAACGATACACACAATCTGGTACAGAGAAAGCTTGCAGCTTATTCCGGATGTGTTGTTGTAGGTATTGAATATACTTTATCACCAGAAGTAGTTTATCCTCGTGCGATTGAGGAATGTACTACAGCTTGTAAATATGTATTAGAGCATGCAGAAGAGTACGGCATTGATCCAGAAAAATTTGGATTCGCAGGAGATTCCGGCGGAGCAAACCTTTCTATGGGCGTTACAATGCACTTACGTGATGATGGATTTGATATCTCTAGAATCAAAGGTAACATTTTATTCTACGGATCTTATGGTATGAAAGCCAGTGTCAGCAGCAACCTTCACGGTGGAAGCTGGGATGGAATGAGCGAGGAAGACCTTGCATTCTACTTGAAATTTACCTTGGCGAAGGCGTAGATCCTATAGATTGTCCATACTTTGATACATTTATCAATGACCTTACACATGATGTTCCACCTTGCTTCATCGTTTCGGCAGAACTTGATCCACTGAGAGATGACAGTAAGTTACTTTATGAGATTCTTACAAACAACGGAATCCAGGCTGAATACCATGAGTACAAAGGTGCTCTTCACGCATTTATCCACTACAGCAAAGTTATGGATGACGCAGAAGATGCATTACGCAGAGGAGCTCATTTCTTCGCTCACAACTGCGGTTTAGATCCAAGAAATTAATCTACATACATAAATCGATATTCATTCCAAGAGGGGGTCACTGTATTTATACAGCGGCTCTTTCTTTTGAAAATGCTGATGTAGAGATGAAATAGTTATACGGAATGTTTTAAAGAACTATGAATAGAGGACTGGGGAAATTTGGCGTAGGGATTTTTGATAAGAAATAAAAAGCAGAATGTTTGATTTGCAAACATTCTGCTTTTTTGATAAATTTACAGCCGGGGAGGAACCCGGCTGCAGCGAAAGAATATGGTAAATATATATTATATAGGAAAAAGCTTTAGTCACAGAAAACATAGTTTCTGAGTCGATTTAATGCTTCTTCAACACGGCTCTTTGGAAGAGCAAGGTTTACACGGATTCCATACTCATTATGGAATGGTCGTCCATCCTGCCAGTAGACACCGACAGACTGTCCTTTTTTGTAAAGGTCTTCTAATGTCTGGTTGTGTGCAGTACACCAGCCTTTACAGTCAAGGAAAAGCATATAAGTACCTTCTGGTTTTGCAGTATCAATACCATCAATGTTGCTGAAGAAGTCATATGCGATATTGACATTTTCTGTTAATACTTCGCATAATTCGTCTACCCATTCATGACCTTCCGGCTTATAAGCACCGATCAATGCGTGCATGGATAAGACATTCATGTCGTTGTAATGGCAGAGGGAAGATTCTTTGTCGATGCGATCCTTCAGCCATGAATTATAAATAATATGATAAGAACCGATCAGACCGGCAAGGTTGAATGTCTTAGATGGTGCATATAATGCAATGGTACGGTTTTTTGCATCTTCAGACACAGACTGTGTTGGAATATGCTTGTGGCCATTTAAGATAAGGTCAGACCAGATTTCATCAGAAATAACAAATACATCATATTTTTGGAAGAGTTCCATTGCTCTTTCTATTTCCCAACGCTCCCATACACGACCGGTTGGGTTATGCGGGGGGTACAGAAAACAGCAGCATGGATATGATTTTCTTTGATCTTACGCTCCATGTCTTCATAGTCCATACGCCAAACCCCATTTTCATCGCGTACAAGTGGACTCAGGACCATATTGTAGCCATTATTTGTCAGACTGGCTGTAAAACCAATGTATGTAGGAGAATGAAATAAAACAGAATCACCCTTCGAGCATAAAACACTTAATGCGCTGATCACGCCGCCGAGAACACCGTTTTCATATCCGATATGTTCCTCAGATAACCCGGTTACACCGTTTCTTAACTTATGCCAGTTGATAATGGATTCAAAATATTCAGGACGTGGGCGGAAATATCCGAAAGCAGGGTGCTTCGTGCGCTCGATAATAGCGTCCTGTATCGTTGGTACTGTTGGGAAGTTCATGTCTGCTACCCACATCGGGATCAGATCAAAGCCTTCTTTGATCGGTGCAAATGAGATCCAGCTGGCATTCATAGGCGGATTTACTGCAATTGCATCCATGCCGTCGCGGTTTAAAATACTTGTAAAATCATACTTCATCTAATAGGCCTCCTTACGTTTTTACGTTTGTGAATACATTATTTTAGCTCTTTTTTCTTAATCTTTCCGGTAGCTGTTCGCGGAAAGTCATCTACAAACTGCCAGAAAGTAGGAACCTTAAATTTGGAAAGCCGGTCACTGCAATACTGTTCTAATTCTGCAATCGTCAGGCTTTCTCCATCGGCAAACTGAATAAATGCTTTTACTGCCTGGTTGCGGATTGGATCCGGAATGCCGATTACGGCAGCATCAGCAATTTTTGGGTGGGAAGTGAGAACACATTCTACTTCCAGGCTGCTGATATTTTCGCCGGATCGTTTGATCATATTTCCCCAACGATCGATAAAGAAGAGCCAGCCGGCTTCGTCTATATATCCTCTGTCACCGGAATGAAGCCATCCATCTTTGTCCCGAAGACATTCTGTCGCACCTGGGTCATTGTAATATCCTGGTGTAAGAGAACGACCCGGAATACCGTGGACACAGATCTCACCGGTTTTACCCGGGGCAACTTCCTTTCCGTCACAGTCGATGATCTTGATATCATAAGATAAAGCAGCGCGCCCTACAGAAGGCCAGTTTTTATCACCGGAGATCGGAGAACAGGTAACGGCAGAAATCGTTTCTGTCATTCCATAGGAGTTCAGAAGCTGAACGTGGAATCGACGTTCGAATTCATCTTTTTCTTCTGTGCTTAATCCCATAGAAAAATAGACCTGTTTCAGACACTGATCCTGCTCCCATGGTTGTACAGGCTGCAGCATCAGTGTCCGGTTCATAATGGACATGGTATCTGTAAAGTTTGCTTTTGTATCACAGATCTGTTTCCAGAATTTATGTGCGCTGTAATGCTCTACCATGATCAGTGTACCGCCGGCAACAATGACGGACATAGCAGCCATTTCCTGAAAATCCATATGGTAACATGGCATACACGAAAGAAAACGGTCTCCGGGGCACATGCCAATCTGCTGCATATGGATAATACCACCATATACGACATTGCAGTGCGTATAGATCACGCCTTTCGGGTACTGCGTTGTTCCAGAGGTAAATAGGATGACGGCAGTATCCTCCGGAAGAATCTCGCAGGATACGTCCAGTCGGCTGCCGTCAAAAAAACTACTTGCTGAAAGAGAGAGAATGTCCGGATCCGGACATTCTCCCCAGGCTAAAATAATGGTAGAGAGTAGTAAATCTTCTTTATTGGACTGATAAATAGGAAGGGAAGACGGCTCAACGATAATGCGATGGATATCACATTTCTGAAGGACGAATTTGCTTTCCTGCAGGCGATAGTGCTCATTCAGCGGAACGGATACAGCGCCGATCTGCGCAAGTGCAAGCCAGCACATCAGATATTCTGGTGAATTGTGCAGATGAAGTGCCACCAGTTCGCCTTTACGGATTCCTAGCGAATGAAACCAGTTTGCTGTCTGAATAACACGGTAGTGAAATTCAGAATAAGTGTAGCTGGTAAGCTGGTCATCAACTGAAATATATTCCAGAAAATTCTGATTACCATAAAATTGTACAGTCTCATTCCATTGAGAGGAAAGAGTGCGGTTACCTGCAATATCAGTCATGATTTCTGCCTTTCATTAGGATAATTTTTCCGTTAAAAGTGGGATGATCTTATACATATCTCCAACAAGTCCAAAGTCACAGTTTTTGAAAATAGGTGCGGACTTATCTTTATTGATAGCAACGATCACTTTGGATTTGTTGATACCACCGATATGCTGAACCTGTCCGGATACACCAGTACAGATGATAAGATCTGGCTTAACCTGAACACCTGTGATTCCCATGTAGGAAGATTTTGGTAACCATTTGTTGTTCTCAGCGATTGGACGGGAACATCCAACTTCACCATCGATAGCAGAAGCCAGCTTCTCACACATAGCAAGATCTTCCTGTGCAGCAAGTCCACGGCCGACATCGACGATACGTTTTGCAGCAACAAGGTTTACAGCTGTTTCACGTTTCTCATCTTTAGAAACACGTTTTAAGCTTGCGGATGCAGCACCGGCGATTGGAGCGATGTCTGTGCAGGCACCTGTTCCTTCTGCTGCTGCGAAGATTCCGCTGTTTACAGTGAATACACTGTAAGCTGTTTCAATCACCTGTTTGTTAACAGCTGTTCCACCGAATACAGTACGCTCGAAGCATGGTTTACCGTCTTCAGAAGTAAGAGAAGAGATGGTTGCGAACACTGCTGTGTTTAAGTAAACACTGAGTTTTCCTGCAAGAGCACGTCCAAGGATTGTATTTCCAACAAGAACGCAGGCAGCATCAGATTTTAAAATCTCTTCTGCGATAGCTTTTGCAAAATCTTCCGGAGAACCGGATTCTTCTAATGGACATGTAAGAATGTGGTCTGCTCCACACTCAGCTGCAGCTGCACCATCACCGAAAACAACAGCTGTAACATCGGAAGCAACGTTTCTTGCTCCGGCACAGAGTTCGGATAATAAAGCATTATTTTCACTAATTACATAAGATTGCATATCTAAAATCCTCCTTTAAGCCTATAAAGCTTCTTTCTTAAGGAAAGCAACTAAAGCGTCTACTGCTTCTTCGTTGTCTCCTTCGATAATTTCCTGACGTCTCTCCTGCTGTTCTGGAGCAAGCTGCTCAAGAGTAGATGCAGAAGCGTTTAAATCTGCAAGATCTGTAGTAAGAACTGCAACCGGTTTTTTACCTGCCTGCATGATATCACGCATAGCTGGAACAGTCGGAACGTTGATCTCAGATGAAACGGAAAGAACTGCTGGAAGTGCTACTTCAAAAACTTCAGTGCTGTTCTCAAGAGTACGCTCAACAAGAACGGTATCACCGTTTGGCTGGATGGAAGTTACGTTGTTTAAGGTTGGCCAGTCAAGTAATGTACCAAGCTGGATACCTGTTACCTGATTGTAGAGATCGGAAGAACCGGTTCCGCAAAGAACGAGGTCAACTTCTTCCTGCTCACGGATTGCTGCTGCAAGAGCTTTTGCTGTTTCAAAAGAATCAGAGAAGCTGTGATCGTCGCTGATCACAAGTTTTAAATCATTTGCACCACGGGAAAGGATATCTTTACGGATCTTTGTTGCATCAAGAGCTTTGGAAGAACCAACGCTTAATGCGGTAACGGAACCCTTTGTCTCTGCAGAAAGCTTCTTTGCTGCTTCAAGGGCGTTTAAGTCATACTGACTGATTTTTGCTGGTACATCATCAAGAGCCAGCTCTCTGTTAGGAAGAACTTTGATCTGTTCTTCATCCGGTACTACTTTACAACATGTAATAATTTTCATTTGCTCACCTGCTCCTAAAATTATTTTTTGTGGTGTTTTAAACTGTTTCAATCATAGAAATAGAAGATACAATACCATGCGTCGTCTCAAATTGTCTTGAATTGTTTAAAATTGTATGATAAAAAACAATTTTGAAAAAATGAAACAAATTTAAAACGGGACAAAATGTTAAATTTGTAAGCTTATCTTATTATGAATAAAGCGCGGTGTCAACAATAAAACTGTAAATAATTGAAAAAATATCGAAAAAAAATAAAAAAAAGCTTGCAATTTATTCAAAATAACGAAATAATAGAAGTATGATAAAAATAAACCGAAATGTTTGAAACGAAAATGAATTGTTCGGACGCCAAACAAAACAGGAGGAGGTTATCATGAAACCTTTGGAAGCAGTATCGGTATTGGATCTCACTGAGGGAAACCCGTATATCGGAAGCGTGTTTGCAGATTACGGGGCAACAGTACTTAAGGTGGAAAAGCCACAGGGCGGCGATGATATCCGGCGCCGGGGAGGAACACCGGAGGAAGAAGGACCATATGCACAGTACTATCTGCGCGGCAAGAAGAGTATTGCAATTGATTACACAACAGCAGACGGTCAGGAGATCGTAAGAAAGCTTGCAGCAAAATGTGATATGGTAGCGGTAAATAAACAGGAAGATTATATGGAAAGACTCGGATTGGGGTACGAGAACTTAAAAGCAGTGAATCCGAAGCTTATTTACGGAGTGTTAACACCATTTGGTAAAGAAGGACCATGGAAAGATTGTCCTGACTATGACCTGATCGTTATGGCAAAATGCGGACTGCTTGAGAAGACCGGTTTTCCGGAGAGACCGACAAAGTTTGGTTTCCCACTGGCTTACATTTATGCAAGCTGGCATCTCACAGCCGGAATGATGGCTGCATATCTGAAAGCAGAAGAGAGCGGCGAGGGCAGTAAAGTTTCCGTAAGCTCATGGCATACGATGATGGAGCTTGATGATACTTTTGCAGAATGTATGCAGGGACTGAATGTGTTACCTAGACGTCTCGGCAACGGATTCCCGACAACGAACCCGACTGACACATTCCACTGTAAGGACGGCTGGTTCGCTTTAAGTATCGGAAGCGATAAACAGTGGCTTGACTTTGCAAGAGAGGCCGGCAGGGATGACTGGGGAGAGGGAAGCGTATATGCACACGACCCGGATCGTTCCATGAAGCATTACTTCGGAGAACTTGACCAGCAGTTAAAAGACTATTTTGCAACGATCTCAATTGATGAAGCAGATCAGATCTGCCGCAGGGCAATGGTACCTGGCGGACCTTGCAATACAGTAGAAGAGCTGATGAAGGATGAACAGGTTGCAGACCGTGGAATGATGATCACGGTAGGCGGAGAGACACAGATCGGAATTCCGGCGAAGTTCTCCGGTGCGGATGATCTTGATAACATAGAACCTGGTCATGTGCTTGGTGCAGATACGCAGGCAGTTCTGACAGAATACGGTGTAGAATAAGGAGAGTCAAAGGCTATGGGAACAGAGAACAGAAAGGGACCATTGAAAGATGTAAAAGTGCTTGATTTTACGATTGCACTTGCAGGTGTATATGTGGCATGGCAGTTTGCAGATATGGGAGCTGAAGTCTGGAAAGTAGAGCGCTACGGCAGCGGCGACCAGGCAAGAACATGGGATCCATTCGTAAACGGATTAAGTACTCTTTATACAGCATATAATAAGAATAAGCAGAGCATTGAGCTGGATCTGTCTTCTCAGGAAGGCAAACAGGTCATCTACGATATGGTAAAGGAAGCAGATGTCGTACTTGAAAACTTCAAGAGCGGTTCCATTGACAGACTGGGACTTGGATACGAAGAACTGAAAAAGATCAATCCAAAGATCGTGTTCGTATCACTGAGCGGATTCGGAGCGACAGGACCTCTGAAAAAATATCCATGTTATGATGCAATCGCAGCAGCCCGCGGCGGATTTGCAGGAAGCAACGGAGAACCGGACGGTGCACCAATGAAAGCAGGAAATGCAAATTGTGATACCTTAACCGGAACACACGCATTAAACGCAGCGCTGATCGGCCTGATCCAGGCACGTAAGACAGGAGAGGGATGCAGAGTTGATATCGGTATGATGGATACGGTAATGATCTCCTGTGGTGAGACTGTTGTCGATTACGGAAAAGGAACTTATACACAGTCAAGATTCGGTAATCATGACCGCTTCACCGCACCATACGGAATTTTCGAAGCAAGAGACGGCTGGGCAGTTATCATTGCAGACAGCGAGGAACGCTGGGCAAAGATGTGTGATGCATTAGATGCCGGACACTTAAAAGACGATCCAAGATTTGCAGATAACGCGGCAAGAATCGCAAACAGGGACAGCCTGGTAGAAGAACTTGAAAAAGTAACCGTTACTTATAAACGGAGCGAGATAGAAAAACGCCTGACAGAAGCCGGGGTACCGGCATCTGAAGTACTTCCTTTTATTGAAGCATATACTTCAGAACATGCAAATTCAACAGAGACGACAACACTTGTTGATCAGGAAAAGATTGGACAGATGAGATTCTATAACAATCCGATCCGGTTCAACGACGAGTTATGCCCGATCTGGAGAGGAGCACCACTTCTTGGCGAAGACAGCAGAGAGATTCTTGCAGGACTTGGATACAGCGAAGAAAAGATTGACCAGCTCTTTGCAGACGGTGTTGTCGGAAGCAGCATGATTTAATCTTGGATCACAGATAGAATACAGGTTTTGCGTAGGAGGAAAGATGCAGATAATCAGAGTCCCGGTAGGGGCATTTATCACAAACTGTTATATTGCAGAAGGACAGGAACCGGGAAGAGGATTTCTCGTTGATCCTGCAGATAATCCGAAAAAGCTGATCTCCATCCTGGAGGAAAAGCAGATCTGTCCGGAAGCAATTCTTCTGACACATGGTCATTACGATCATATTCTTGCGGTACCGAAGCTGCAGGAACGATGGAAAGAGATTCCGGTGTATTGCAATGCAAAGGATATTCCGGAGAGTCTTACGGAGTATGATATGGGACAGCAGTTCCCGACAGTCAGGGCATTTAAGAATGTGAAGACGATCGAAGATGGACAGGAGCTGGTGATCGCAGGAACAGAGATCACTGTGATGGAAACACCGGGACATACGCCGGGATCCGTTCTGTTTCTGACAAAGGATGCAATCTTTACCGGAGATACGATTTTCCAGGGAAGTATCGGAAGAACGGACTTTGAAGGTGGAAATGAGCGCCAGATGATGCAGAGCCTGAGAAAAATTAATAATCTTGCCATAGAGGACATTACCCTATGTCCCGGACATGGCGACACAACCACATTGAAGTGGGAAAGAGCACATAACAGCTATCTGAAGATGTGCAGATAGCTGTAAATGATAGAAAAAATGAGGTGACAATTATGGGGGAAACAAAGAAAGTACTTACTGAACTGAAAAATGGCGTATTGATCGTAACAATCAACCGTGAAGAGCGCCGCAATGCAATCGACCCGGAAACATCCGCAATGATGGAACAGATCTTAAACGATGCTGAACAGAATCCGGAAGTTGGCGCGATCATTATCACAGGAACAGGCGACAGAAGCTTCTGTTCCGGAGAAGATTTAGCAGCTTATGATGAAAACGGAACCTGTCAGACAATTATGGCACATGGATTTGCAGGAATCACAGAACGTCTTTCCGCAAAACCGATCATCTGTGCAGCAAACGGAACTGCAGTAGCAGGAGGTCTTGAGATCGCACTTGCATGTGACATTATCGTTGCATCTGAGAATGCAAGATTCGGACTTTCTGAAGTAAAAGTCGGATTCCTGGCAACAAGCGGAGGACTGATCCGTTTACCAAACATCATTCTAAGAAGATCGCATCTGAGATGGTTCTGACAGGAAAACTGATCGATGCACAGCGTGCTTACGAGGTAGGTCTTGTTAACTATGTTGTTCCAAGAGAACAGGTTATGGACAAAGCAATGGAATTAGCAGAGATCATCGCTGCAAACGCACCGATCTCATTAAAACTCAGCAAAGAGATTTTCCATGTAGCAACACAGTGCTCTTTCGAAGATGCACAGAGATATTGCAATCGCTGCTGGGATTACATCGAGAAAACAGAAGATGCAGTAGAAGGACCAAAAGCGTTCTTAGAGAAACGCAAACCGGACTGGAAAGGCAGATAATAACAAGTGTTTGGCATGGAATGAAAAAAGAAACCATGTAAAATATAATTAAGAAAAATAATGGAGGAAATAATATGGATTTCAGAATTACAGAAGAACAGGAATTAATGGTACAGGCAATGGAAGAGGCTATGACAAGAGAAAATCTTGAGCCTTACTTCCAGGACTGTGACAAAAACCACACATCCAGAGAAATGGTGGGAGATCTTAAAAGAGCTCGGATGCTTTAGTATGTTCTTACCAGAAGAAGCTGAAGGAGAAGACGGAGAACCAGGTGGCGGCGAAGGCGCAGTTACAATGTTCCTCGTAATGGAAGCTTTAGGACGCTGTGGCGCACCAATCTACCTTTTCTGGGATCATGTAAAAGCTGATGCACTTTTAGAGAATGGAACAAAAGAGCAGATCGATAAATTCATGCCTTTATTCTTCAAAGGAAACGGAGCATTCGCACAGGGATTCTCAGAACCAACTGCAGGTACTGAATTATCCAGCAATACAATCCTTACAACTTATACACGTCGTAACGGAAAAGTATACATCAATGGACACAAACATTTCATTTCCGGAGCACAGGACAATGATTACTGTCTGACACTTGCTAAAAACAGTGAGAACCCAGAACAGCTTACATTATGGTTTGTTCCTACAAACGTTCCAGGCTGCAAGAAAGAGCCAATGGAAAAAATGGGATTAAACATGGAAAACGTAAACGACATCTGGTTTGATGATGTTGAGATCGAAGAAAGCGATATGTTCAGCTTCGAAGGAAACGGATTAATGGCAACATCAAAGGTTTCGATTACGAGCGTCTGATCGATGCATTCAACGCATGTGGACAGGCATTATGTGCATACGAAGATGCATGCAGATACGCAAACCAGAGAATCGTAAAAGGTCAGGAGATCGGACGTTTACAGCTGATCCAGAACCATATCATGGAAATGACCATGAAGATCGAAGCTATGAGAAATATGCTTCTTCACTACGCATGGAACAAAGATAACAACTGCCTGACAAGAGCAGAGGCATCTATTGCAAAACAGTTCTGTTCTGAATCTGCAAATGATATCGCTGACCATGCACTCCAGGTAATGGGCGGAATCGGATACTGCGGAAGCCGCGTAAGCCGTATTTATAGAGACTTAAGAATCACACGTATTTCCGGTGGAACAGGTGAGATTCAGACAGTTATTGCAAGCCGTCAGGTATTAAAGAAATATAAATAAAGAGAGAGGAATGGAGGATATTTGCAATGAAGAATATTCTTGTCTGCATTAAGCAGGTACCGGATACGACAGAAATCCGTATCGATCCGGTAAAGAAAACACTGATTCGCGAAGGAGTACCAAGTATTGTCAATCCATTTGATGCATACGCATTGGAACTCGCAGCAAGAATCAAAGATAAAGAACCAGGTACGAAGATTACATTAGTATCTATGGGACCACCACAGGCAGAGAACGCTTTAAGAGAGTGTCTTGCTGTAGGCGGAGACAAAGCATACCTTGTCAGCGGAAGAGAATTTGGAGGAAGTGATACACTTGCAACAAGTTACATTCTTTCCTGCGCAATTAAGAAATTAGAAGAATTAGAAGGAAAATTCGACATCATCTTCTGTGGAAAACAGGCAATTGATGGTGATACAGCACAGGTTGGACCTGAAATCGCTGAGCATATCGGACTTCCACAGGTAACATATGCGATCGAAGCAGAAGCTGAGGAAGACAGACTTGTGATCAAGAAAGAAGTAGAAGCCGGATTTGAGAAGGTTGCAGTTTCTTACCCATGTCTGATCACCGTAACAAAACCATCCTTCGATCCTAGATTCCCTACCATCAAATCCAAGATGGCTGCAAAGAAAGCAGAGATCAATGTTCTCGCCTATGCAGACTTAGAAGCTGGTATGGATAATGAGAGAATCGGATTAAAAGGTTCTCCAACAAAGGTTAAGAAAACATTTACCCCAGAAGTAAAAACTTCAGGTGTGAAGATCAATGAACCGACATCAGAAGAAGGCGCAGAAAAATTATTTGCCATTCTCTGCGAAGATAAAGTATTTTAAGGAGGTGAAAAGAGATGGCGGTAGAAAAGACAAAGGATCTTTGGGTCTTTATCGAAACAGAGGATGAAGGTACTGCGAAAAAGCGTAGGACTTGAGTTACTCGTTCCAGGTAGAAGACTTGCAGATAAACAGAACGGAAAACTTGTTGCAGTAATTTTAGGAAGCAATGTTGCACCAGCACTCGAAGCTGTAAAAGCACACGGCGCTGACGAAGCAATCGTTGTGGATCAGCCTGAATTAAAGCACTATAACACAGATGCTTATGCAAAAGTTCTTTGCGAACTGATCGAAAAATACGGACCATCCGTAATGCTGATCGGTGCTACAAATAACGGAAGAGACATCGGACCTCGTATTTCCTGCAGACTTGGAACTGGTTTAACAGCAGACTGTACAGCATTAGATATTGATGATGAGACAGGCAACATGGCATGGACAAGACCTGCATTCGGTGGAAACCTGATGGCAACAATTATGTGTCCTGACCACAGACCACAGCTTGGAACAGTCAGACCTGGCGTATTCAAGAAGAGTGAACCAGGTGAAGTAAAAGACATTCCGGTGATCAAAGAAAAAGTTGAGATCACAGATGCAGAAAAACGTGTAGAGTTACTCGAAGTGATCAATGAGATGGCAGGGGAACTCGTTGATCTGGAAAACGCAGAAATCATCGTTTCCGGTGGACGTGGAGTAGGCGGACCAGAAGGTTTTGCACCTGTAAGAGAGCTTGCAGAAGTATTAGGTGCTACAGTAGGAGCATCCAGAGCAGCTGTTGATGCAGGATGGATCCCACATGCACACCAGGTAGGCCAGACTGGTAAAACAGTTGGACCAAAGATCTACATTGCCTGCGGAATTTCCGGAGCAATTCAGCATCTTGCCGGTATGAGCAGCTCTGACGTGATCATTGCAATCAACAAAGATCCAGATGCACCAATTTTCAATGTGGCTGATTACGGTCTTGTTGGAGACCTGAAAGTAGTTCTGCCAATTCTGACAGAAAAGATCAGAAAATACAAAGGGTTATAAGAAGT
>VOFG01003243.1_pt1 | contig 68469 bp, 60 predicted proteins | sample 5384171 | NCBI WGS metagenome assembly VOFG01 (sample SAMN12384726, study PRJNA508395) | human gut metagenome | isolation source: healthy gut F | host: Homo sapiens
AAAGTCCAAATTATGATGCAAAATTAGAAGATTTATTGAGATAACGCAACAGATTATGGAAAAATTCTGTAATCGGAGGTTGTGAGCCACACGCAAAAAAAACGCAAGTGCGTTTTCCGGAGCCTTATCTTTTGGGGAAATTCATGCCGGGCTTGCGCAGCAGTTCGATGGCCTTTTTCATGCTGTCGTTCAGTGTGTTAATCACCTGGAAGTATTCGTTCATGTCCCAGATGTCGCGGGCCAGCAGGGCTTTCAGCCTGTGTTTGATCAGCGGAAGTGCCGTGCGGAACTGGGCCTCGTTATAGGTGATTCCCATGGAGGTGCCTTGTGCCACCAGCTCGTCGAGCATGGCCTGGCTCACCTCAAACTCGCGGTTGAAGCGGTCGAACGTCTTGTACTGCTGGAGCCATTCTTTCCGGTGGCGGTCAATCAGCTTGATGTTCAGCTGCACCATGGCGCCTTTGTCGCGCAATGACAGGTAATAATCGGTGTACATTGTGGTGTCGATGGGCACAAAATAGTCGGGCATGATGCCTCCGCCGCCGTACACGGTGCGTCCCAATTTCAGGGTCTTGGCCTTGAGGGAATCGGGGAAGTGGATGCTGTCGGCACTCATCATTTCACCCCGGTTGTAGCGGTCTATCAGGTCTTTATTGTATTGCTCGATACTTTCGTAAGGTTTCTGGATACAACGGCCTGAAGGGGTGTAGTAACGGGCTACCGTCAGGCGAATCATGGAACCGTCGGGCAAATCGATGGGGCGCTGCACAAGTCCTTTTCCGAAGGTGCGGCGGCCTACTACGATACCTCTGTCCCAGTCCTGAATGGCTCCGGTCACAATTTCACTGGCGGAAGCCGAAAATTCGTCGACGAGCACCACCAGACGGCCTTTCTGGAAATCGCCATCGCCCTTGGCTTCAAACTCTGAACGCGGGTTGCGGCGTCCTTCGGTATAGACAATGAGTTCTTTCTTGCCCAGAATCTGGTCGCACAGGCTGATGGCGGCATTCAGGTAACCGCCTCCGTTGCCTTGCAAATCGAGAATCAGGTCTTTCATACCTTGTTTCTGCAACTTGTGGAGGGCATCGGTAAATTCTTTTCCGGTGGTAGCGGCAAAGCGACTCACACGGATGTAACCGATTTTTCCTTCCACCATGTACGAAGCATCCAGACTGTATACGGGAATCTTGTCGCGCTTGATGGTGAAAGGCAACAGCTCCTTCACACCGGCACGCAGCACCTTTACCGTTACTGTAGAGCCTTTCGGTCCGCGCAGGCGGCGCATCACTTCTTCCGTATTCATCTTCACGCCGGCAATGACCGTGTCGTTCACTTCAATGATACGGTCACCAGCCAAAATACCTACTTTCTCGGAAGGTCCTCCCGACACGGGCTGAATGACGAACAGGGTGTCAGTAGCCATATTGAACTGGATACCGATGCCGTCAAAGTTTCCCTGAAGGGGTTCGTTGAGCCGCTTCACTTCTTCCGGATCGGAATAGGTGGAATGCGGGTCAAGCTCTTCCAGCATGCTGACAATCGCGGTTTCCACCAGCTTGTCTTCGTCTACCTTGTCTACATACAGATTGGAGATGGCGAACTCGGCCAGCTGCAGTTTGCGCGAAGGCGAATCGAGCAGCTTGTTCTGGGCGGGAAGTGCCGTCCATGCCGACCACCCTGCCAATAAAGCAAATACGTATTTTCTGATTTTCATGTGCATTCTTTCATTTTATTCCACTTCCATGCCTTCGGGCAGAAAGTCGGATACATCTTTTCCATACTGCAAAAGCTCACGCACGATGGTGGAGCTGATGGAGGTCAGTTCGGGCTCAGTAAAGAGCAGGATGGTTTCTACGCCGGCCAGCTTGCGGTTGATGTCGGCAATGGTTTCTTCGTACTCAAAGTCGTGCACGGTACGGATACCGCGGATAATGAATCCGGCCTCGCGCTCGCGGGCAAAATCAACGGTCAGATTGTCGTATGCCTCTACCTTGATGCGTGGCTCGTCGGCATAAAGCTTACGAATCATCTCTACACGCTTTTCGGTGGGGAACCAGGTTTTCTTTTTGTCGTTTATCCCGATACCGATAATAATTTCATCCATAAAGGTCAGGGCACGCTTCACCACGGAGTAGTGCCCGATAGTAAACGGGTCGAAGGTGCCCGGAAATATCGCTCTTTTCATCACTGATGACTGGCAGTTTTTAATTATTAATTCTTCACTCTTCATTCTTAATCAAGTCTTCTTCTACCACCAGGTTGTCGATGATGAAGTTCTGGCGTTCCATGGTGTTCTTTCCCATGTAGAATTCCAGCAGTTCCTTCACGGCGTCGGTCTTGCGAAGGGTGACTTGCTCCAGGCGCATGTCCTTGCCGATGAAATGACGGAACTCATCGGGAGAGATTTCTCCCAGTCCTTTGAATCGGGTGATTTCCGGATTGGGACTCAGTTTCTCGATGGCAGCCACCCGTTCTTCGTCCGAATAGCAGTAGATGGTTTCGTACACGCCTTTCTTGCGGTTTCGCACGCGGAACAGAGGTGTCTGCAGGATATATACATGACCTTTCTTGATCAGGTCGGGGAAGAACTGGAGAAAAAAGGTAATCATCAGCAGGCGGATGTGCATACCGTCCACATCGGCATCGGTAGCCACGATTACCTTATTATACCGCAGTCCGTCGAGCCCTTCTTCAATGTTCAGGGCAGCCTGCAGGAGGTTGAACTCTTCGTTCTCGTAGACTACCTTCTTGGTGAGTCCGAAGGAATTCAGCGGTTTACCGCGCAAACTGAACACGGCCTGCGTATTGACATCGCGGCTTTTCGTAATGGAACCGCTGGCAGAGTCTCCCTCGGTGATGAAGATGGAACTTTCCAGACGGGGATCGTCTTCTTCTTTCTTTCCGCCTTTCTGGTCGTTCAGGTGGATGCGGCAGTCACGCAACTTACGGTTGTGCAGGTTGGCTTTCTTGGCACGTTCACGGGCTATCTTCGTGACACCGGCAATGGCCTTACGTTCTTTCTCTGATTCCTGAATCTTCTGCAGCAGCACTTCCGCCACATCGGGATGCTTGTGAAGGTAGTTGTCTACCTGCTCTTTCACGAAATCGCCCACAAACTTGTTGACGCTGATACCGGAAAACGGATAGGGATTGCCTTCGGAATCTTTCTCAGGAGCCATGGTGAGTGAACCCAGCTTGATTTTAGTCTGACTTTCGAAAGTCGGCTCGATCACGTTGATGGCAATGGCGGCCACCAGTCCGTTACGGATGTCCTGGAATTCGAGATTCTTTCCGTAGAATTCCTTGATGGCGCGGGCAATGTGTTCCTTGAACGCACTCTGGTGGGTACCTCCCTGCGTGGTGTGCTGACCGTTGACAAAGGAATAGTATTCCTCGCCATACTGCGCGCTGTGGGTAAAGGCTATCTCAATGTCTTCGCCCGTCAGATGCACGATGGGATACAGCCCCGGTGCAGTCATGTTATCGTTCAGCAGGTCTTCCAGTCCGTTGCGGCTTACAATGCGATGGCCGTTATAATAGATGGAAAGCCCCGTATTTAAATAGGTATAGTTGCGGAGCATGGTCTCAATGAACTCCGGACGGAAGTGGTAGTTCAGGAACAGGGTATCGTCAGGTTCAAAGAAGATATAGGTTCCGTTTTCTTCGTCCGTAGCACAGGTTTCGTCGCTGACCAGTTCACCGCGTTCGAACACGGCCTTGCGCATCTGTCCGTCGCGGGCACTCCAGGCAATGAAACGGCGGCTCAATGCATTGACCGCCTTGGCTCCCACTCCGTTCAGTCCGACACTTTTCTTGAAGGCCTTGGTGTCGTACTTACCCCCAGTATTCAGCATGGAAACGGCATCGACCAGACTTCCCAAGGGAATGCCTCGTCCGTAGTCACGCACGGATACACGCAGGTTGTCTTCCATCTGGATGTCAATACGTTTTCCGGCTCCCATCTTGAACTCGTCGATACTGTTGTCGACGACTTCCTTCAACAGCACATAAATTCCGTCTTCCACCTGCGAACCGTCGCCCAGACGACCGATGTACATACCGGGACGAGTACGCACATGCTCCATGTCGCTCAGGTGGCGAATGTTCTCTTCTGTATAGGCAGCAGAGGAAACGGTTTGTTCATTGAGTTCTTCCATATCTATTCTCCCCTCGTTTTTTAAATCATTTTCTTATAAGCACGGCGACGTTTGTGCTGCACGGATTCGAACGCGCTCCACTGTGCCTGTACTTTCTTGTTGAGCTCAAGCTCCGGATTACTTTCTCCATATTCAAATCCCATCTGCTGGAAAATGGGCACGAGATCATAGAACAGGAGGGCATTGACTCCCTTGCTCTGGTATTCGGGCTTCACTCCTACCAGCAACAAATCGAGCACGCGCGGACGCTTGATGAAGAGGGCTTTCAGCAGGTGGAACCAACCGAAAGGCAACATCTTCCCCTTGGCTTTCTGCAAGGCTTTCGACAAAGAAGGCATGGCAATTCCCACTGCCACCAGATTGCCTTCCGCATCTTCTACCAGCGACACCATGCGCAGGTCGATGAGCGGCAGATACATCTTTATATACTGGTCAATCTGTCCCTGTGTCATTTTTGAATATCCGTAAAGGGGGGCGTAGGCTTCGTTAATCAAATCGAAGATTTTCTGCCCGTAGTTCTGCTTCTTGATTTCGCTCCGCTTGAGCTTCTTGATTTTCAGGTTGTATTTCTGAAGAATGATTTCGGAGATGCGCACAAACTTTTCCGGAAGCTGGTGAGGCACGCTCAGTTTGTATTCCACCCAGTCGGCTTCTTTCTCAAAGCCCAGCTGCTCCATGTGTTCCGGATAATAAGAATAGTTGTAGATGGTAGCCATGGTGCTCAGCTGGTCGAATCCTTCTACCAGCATTCCTTCGGCATCCATATCTGTAAATCCCAGCGGACCGACAATGGCTTCCATACCTTTTTCTTTTCCCCATTGTTCTACGGCTTTCAGCAAGGCTGAAGACACTTCTTCTTCGTCGATGAAGTCCAGCCAGCCGAAACGGACTTCTTTCTTGTTCCAGGTGTCATTGGCACGGTGGTTGATGATGCCAGCCACACGCCCCACTATCTCCTCGCCCTTGTAGGCCAGGAAATACTCTGCCTCACAAAATTCAAATGCCGGATTCTTCTTGGGATTGAAGGTATTCAGCATGTCATCGTACAAATCGGGAACGGAATAGGGATTATTTTTATAAAGTTCGTAATTAAAACGGATGAACTTCTTCAGCTCTTTTTTCGTAGTGACTTTTTTAATCGTGATAGTCATTGTGGTATAATTTTCTTTCGTTCGCTTTGAGTTTAGAAAAATTAAGGCTGTAAAGATAGTGTTTTTTCTCCTAAAAAGCGGGCTATTCACTGATTTTCACACTTTAAGGAATTTTTACGGAGGAGGTGAAGGCAGACAGGAAATTAAGGATTTGACATGATTTTAAGCTATCTTTTCATTCTGCGTCCAGAATAAAAAATCCGACAAACCAGTAAGTTACTGTTTTACAGAAAAATAGAGCACTTTTCCTTTCTGAGAATTGAAAAATCAGCTTTTTCCCGGCAGATGGTCGGGATTTTTCAATTCTCACAACGGTTAGTTCCACCATTCGTCGGGTAAGGAAAGTATCATGGCCACCACCTCGGCATAATTCTTCTGTCCGGAAGGAATCTGGTTCCCTTTCAGGTAATACTCATACATCAGTTCCTGCACACGTCCCACCACCGGATTATAGCGCGCCTGCCAGTAAGCCTGCTTTTCGCAAAGGGTCTGCAAAATCTCCGGACGGATGGAAGAAAGCAGTTGCCGGTAGTCTGCTTCCTCCAACAATGCGGCAGCGTTGGAAAGCACATAAGGCAACAGACCGAAATAGCCGGAGTAGCGGACGGCAGGCGAAACGGAACGGATGCAAATCTGATAGGCCCAGAAGTTGGCTTCGGCTTCACTGCTTATTCCCAGCAGATGGGAATACTCATGGGCATAGGTGAACGGCCATTGCAAGGAAGGCAGCTCACGGTTGAGCTGTGACTCGGCAAAGAAAGGGCCCATGTAGCCCAACACGCCGACACCGGAATAGAGTGTGTTGAACATGACCTGCTTGGGATGCTGGTAAGCTTTCGGTGAAGAAAGGCCAAAGCGGGAAGGCACTTGGGCAAAGAGTTGCTTGGCTTCTTTTTCGATAACTTCGTGCGAAGGAAAAGGCGACTGCGTGTAGGCTTGATTCAGGCGACGGGTATAGTCGGCCAGAAAATGATGGAAGGTAGAATCCTGGTAGGCCACATATTCTAACGAGGAACGCGTAAAGAAGTCTTTCCGGAAATAATTGATTCCCCAGCCCACATAGAACCAGAGGTACACTCCTACCAGCAGTTCGGCTTCTGCCCGCAAGGTCCATTTCCAGCCTTTCTTTTTTTTCTTCCAGGCTCCACAGCGGAATCCCAACAAGCAGGACACACGCCCCTGCAAAGAACCATTCTTCCATGGAGAAAGGAATCCAGGAAACCAGGGCCGACAGGAAGGCGGACAGAACGGGATAAAGGTGACGGGCGTACAGCTCGCCCATATCCGGGAAAAAACGGCAAAGGAGGACGAGGCACAATCCTAGTCCCTCTGCGGTCCAACGTACATAACGCAAGGGAAAACTTTTCATACACACAAAGTTATATGTTTTCAGATAAGGTGAAGGAAGTGACAAAGAAATTATATATTTTTGTAACACAGATTAATCATGAATTATACTTAGATAGAAATGGCTTTAAACTACATCTGGATTGCATTTTTCCTTCTGGCCTTTGTGGTGGCACTGGTCAAGCTCGTATTTTTAGGCGACACGGCCGTATTTCCGGAGATTATCAATTCTACTTTTGCTTCTTCTAAAACGGCATTCGAAATTTCATTGGGGCTGACAGGGGTACTGTCACTCTGGCTGGGCATCATGAAGATTGGAGAAAAAGGAGGCGTTATACAGCTTTTCGCCCGTCTGCTGAGTCCGCTGTTTTCGAAACTGTTTCCGGAAATCCCCAAAGGGCATCCGGTGACGGGAAGTATTTTCATGAACCTGGCGGCGAATATGCTGGGACTGGACAATGCCGCCACACCGCTCGGCCTGAAAGCCATGGAGGGACTGCAGGAACTGAACCCGCGCAAGGACACGGCCAGCAACCCGATGATCATGTTTCTGGTGCTGAACACGTCGGGACTGACACTGATTCCCATCAGCATCATGGTATACCGGGCACAGATGGGAGCCGCACAACCCACGGACGTGTTTGTTCCGATTCTATTGGCGACTTTCTTTTCGACGATGGCCGGCATCATTGCGGTCAGCCTGTACCAGCGCATCAACCTGCTGAACCGGACCATCCTGCTGTTTCTCGGTGGAGCCAGCCTGCTCATTGCGGGCATCATCTGGCTATTCCTTCAGCTTAGCCGGGAACAGATTGACCTCTACTCTACGACCTTTGCCAATGTGTTTCTCTTTCTCGTCATCATCGGCTTTATCGTGTCGGGTATGCGGAAAAGAATCAATGTATACGATGCGTTCGTAGAAGGAGCCAAAGAGGGCTTTTCTACTGCCGTGCGCATCATTCCTTACCTGGTGGCGATTCTGGTTTCCATCGGCGTGTTCCGTGCTTCGGGAGCTATGGATTTTCTGATTCAGGGCATCGCCGGGGTGGTTCGGAGTTGCGGAATAGACGACCAGTTTGTCGGCGCACTGCCCACGGCACTGATGAAGCCGTTAAGCGGCAGCGGGGCCCGCGGACTGATGGTGGATGCCATGAGCACCTACGGAGCCGACTCGTTTGTCGGCCGTCTGGCCTGCATCTTCCAGGGGTCGACAGATACCACATTTTATATTCTGGCGGTGTATTTCGGAAGCGTCAGCGTGACGCGTACAAGGCATGCGTTAAGCTGCGGGCTGATAGCCGACTTTACCGGAATACTGGCTGCCATTTTCATCGGATATTTATTTTTCAATTGACATAAGCTATGATTAGTTATCAGACAGAAGGCGTGGAAATGCCCGCCATCAAGAAGCGCGAAACGACCGCATGGATCAAAGCCGTGGCCGAAACTTACGGCAAGAAGGTAGGTGAAATCGCGTACATCTTTTGCTCGGACGAGAAGATTCTGGAAGTAAACCGCCAGTATCTGCAGCATGATTATTACACGGACATCATTACATTCGACTACTGCGAAGGCAAGAAACTGTCGGGCGATTTGTTCATCAGCCTGGACACGGTACGCACCAACGCCGAACAGTTCGATGCAGCGTATGAGACGGAACTCTACCGCGTGATCATACACGGCATACTGCATCTTTGCGGCATCAATGACAAAGGACCGGGAGAACGCGAAATCATGGAAGCCGCAGAAAACAAAGCACTGGAAATGCGGAAAGATTTCATGTAATTCGTATTTTTGCAAAGGATTAAAAACATAAAAGCTAATGGATTTCAAGTATGATGTAATCGTAATCGGAGCCGGTCATGCCGGATGTGAAGCGGCGGCTGCGGCTGCCAATCTGGGCTCAAAGACCTGCCTGATTACAATGGACATGAACAAAATCGGGCAGATGAGCTGTAACCCGGCCGTAGGGGGTATTGCCAAGGGACAAATCGTCAGAGAGATTGACGCCCTGGGAGGATACATGGGACTGGTGACAGACAAGACCGCCATCCAGTTCCGTATGCTGAACCGCTCCAAGGGACCGGCCATGTGGAGTCCGCGCGCCCAGTGCGACCGAGGAAAATTTATCTGGGCCTGGAGAGAAATTCTAGAGAACCTGCCCAACCTGCATATCTGGCAAGATACGGTGGAAGAGTTGTTGGTGGAGAACGGCGAAGTGACCGGCGTGGTGACTTGCTGGGGAGTGACGTTTCATGCCAAATGCGTGGTGCTGACTGCCGGTACTTTCCTGAACGGTCTGATGCACATCGGACACAAGATGCTGGCAGGAGGACGCTGTGCGGAACCGGCATCGTATCACCTGACTGAATCCATCACCCGACACGGCATTACGGCCGGACGCATGAAGACGGGTACTCCGGTGCGCATCGACGGGAAGAGCGTACACTTTGACCTAATGGACACGCAGGACGGCGAGAATGATTTCCACCGTTTCTCGTTTATCAGCGAACCACGCCACCTGAAACAACTGCAATGCTGGACCTGCTTTACCAACGAAGAGGTGCACGAGACGCTCCGGAAAGGGCTGGCTGACTCTCCCCTTTTCAACGGACAAATCCAGAGCATCGGACCGCGTTACTGTCCGAGTATCGAAACCAAAATCGTGACCTTCCCCGATAAGCCGCAACACCAGTTGTTCCTGGAACCGGAAGGTGAAACCACACAGGAACTTTACCTGAACGGCTTCTCTTCTTCACTCCCGATGGACATCCAGCTGGAGGCTCTGAAGAAGATTCCTTGCTTCAAAGACCTGGTGGTGTACCGTCCGGGATATGCCATCGAATACGACTACTTCGATCCGACACAGCTGAAGCATACGCTGGAATCGAAGGTGGTGAAAAACCTGTTCTTTGCCGGACAGGTGAACGGCACAACCGGATACGAAGAAGCCGGCGGACAGGGTATCATTGCAGGTATCAACGCGCACCTGAACTGCCACGGCGGCGAGCCGTTCGTGCTGGGACGTGACGAAGCTTACATCGGTGTACTGATTGACGACCTCGTGACCAAAGGCGTGGATGAGCCGTACCGTATGTTTACTTCGAGAGCGGAATACCGCATCCTGCTCCGTCAGGATGACGCCGACATGCGACTGACCGAACGGGCTTATCAGCTGGGACTGGTGAAGGGCGACCGCTACGAAATCCTGCAAAAGAAACGGGCCGAAATAGACCGCATCGTAAACTTCGTAAGCACCTTCTCCGTGAAGGCCGACAAGATAAACGACACCCTCGAAAGGTTAGGAACAGCTCCGCTTACTCACGGATGCAAAGTGCTGGTTGATTTAATCAGCCGCCCGCAGATTACGATTGAAAATATCGCTCCTTATATCCCCGCCTTCCAGGCTGCACTCGACAAAATCGAGGAACGAAAAGAAGAGGTGATTGAGGCTGCCGAAATCCGCATCAAGTACAAAGGCTACATCGACCGGGAGCGTACGATTGCCGACAAGATACACCGGCTGGAGTCCATCCGAATCAAGGGCAAGTTTGACTACGCCAACTTGCAATCACTGTCGACCGAAGCCCGCCAGAAGCTGGTGAAGATAGACCCGGAAACCCTGGCACAGGCCAGCCGCATTCCCGGCGTATCACCGAGCGACATCAACGTGCTGCTAGTGCTTCTGGGACGATAAAGCAGGCATGTTTCACGTGAAACAATTTGTTTAAGGAATACACATAAAATACTGGATATGAATAAAGAAACATTAAAGAAAAACCTTCGAGAAATACCCGATTTCCCCAAGCCAGGAATTCTGTTCTACGACGTCACTACCCTGTTCAAAAATGCGGAATGCTTGCAGGGCATGATAGACGAACTGTATGAACTATACAAGGACAAAGGAATTACCAAAGTGGTAGGTATCGAGTCCAGAGGATTCATTTTGGGTGGTGCCCTGGCGGCCCGCTTAGGAGCCGGATTCATCATGGCTCGCAAGCCCGGAAAGTTGCCGGCTGAAGTCATTGAAGAAACTTACGCCAAAGAGTATGGCACCGACACCATACAGATTCACAAGGATGCCATCAGCAAAGACGACGTGGTATTGTTGCACGACGACTTGCTGGCTACAGGTGGAACGATGGCAGCAGCTTACCGACTGGTAAAACGCTGCGGCGTGGAGAAAGCATACGTTAACTTCGTCATCGAACTGAAAGGGTTGAACGGAAGAAACGCCTTCGAAAAGGATGTAGAAGTTACTACCCTTTTAGAACTATAACACGAGAAGAATCCCCTACAGAAAGGGGTAATTATATGCAGCCTTCTTTGCAGGAAACCTCTCCTCAAAGAAGGCTGTATTCCCCTGACAAGAACCCTACGACATGGAAGAAACAGAAAAGACAAGCAACACCAGCGAATACCTGAAAGGAATCGTATTGAACCTTCCGGAAGGTCCGGGCATCTACCAATACCTGAACAAGGAAGGGGTCATCATCTATGTGGGAAAAGCCAAGAATCTGAAGCGCCGTGTCTATTCTTATTTTTCCAAGGATCACCAGTCGGCCAAGACGCGCATGCTGGTTTCCAAGATTGCCGACATCCGCTACATCGTAGTGAACTCGGAAGAGGATGCCCTGCTGCTGGAGAATAACCTGATTAAAAAATACAAGCCAAGATACAACGTGCTGCTGAAGGACGATAAGACCTACCCTTCCATCTGTATCAGCAACGAGTATTTCCCGCGCATCTACAAGACCCGGAAGATTATTCGCGACGGTTCGAATTACTTCGGTCCGTACAGCCACGTGCCTTCCATGATGGCCTTGCTGGAGCTGATTAAAAAGCTGTATCCGCTCCGTACCTGCCACCTGGCACTGACGCCCGAAAACATTGCGCAGGGGAAGTTCAAGGTCTGCCTGGAATACCACATCAAGAACTGCAAAGGGCCCTGCATCGGGAAGCAGTCGCACGAAGAATACATGCAGCAGATAGCGCAGGCAAGGGAGCCTGCTGAAAGGCAATACCCAGAAGGTAAGCAATGCGCTGATGGAAGAAATGAAATGCCTGGCAGAAGAGATGAAGTTTGAGGAAGCACAAAAACTCAAGGAGCAATACATGCTCATTGAAAGCTATCGCGCCAAGAGTGAAGTGGTGAGTTCGGTACTTCATCACATCGATGTGTTCTCCATAGAAACGGACGAAAATACGGCGTACATCAACTACCTGCACATTACCAACGGATGCATCAACCAGGCTTTCACCTTCGAATACAAAGTACGTATGAACGAGAGCAAGGAGGAGCCTGCTGCAGTTAGGTATCGTGGAAATGCGCGAACGCTATAAAAGCACATCGAAGGAAATTATCGTGCCTTTTGAACTGGACATGGAAATGAACGGCGTAACGTTCACGATTCCTAAAAAGGGCGAGAAAAAACACCTGCTCGACCTTTCGCTGATGAACGTGAAGCAATATAAAGTGGACCGCCTGAAGCAGGCCGAAAAACTGAATCCGGAGCAACGGAGCGTGCGGCTGATGAAAGAAATCCAGGCACAGTTACAACTGGAGAAAATGCCGAACCACATTGAGTGTTTTGATAACTCCAACATTCAGGGCTCGGATGCAGTGGCTGCCTGCGTGGTGTTCAAGAAAGCCAAACCCAGCAAAAAAGACTACCGGAAATACCTTATCAAAACGGTGGTGGGACCGGACGATTATGCCTCCATGCAGGAGGTGGTACGCCGCCGCTACAGCCGTATTCTGGAAGAGCAGGGCGAACTGCCCGACCTCATTCTGACGGATGGAGGAAAAGGACAGATGGAAGTGGTAAGGCAGGTGATAGAAGACGAGCTGCACCTGCAGATTCCCATTGTGGGACTTGCCAAGAACAACCGCCACCGCACGTCGGAAGTGCTGTTTGGTTTTCCGCCGCAGACGCTCGGCATCAAGCAGGGCACTCCCCTTTTCCATCTGCTGGAAAATATCCAGGATGAGGTGCACCGCTTTGCCATCACCTTCCATCGGGAAAAAAGAAGCAAAAGCCAGATTGCCTCTGCCCTCGACAATATCAAAGGCATCGGCGACAAGCGGAAAACGGCCCTGCTGAAAAAGTTCAAGAGTGTGGCCCGCATCCGGCAAGCCAGCCTGGAAGAGATTGCCGAAGTAATTGGAGAAAGTGCAGCGAAAAGCGTGAAGGAATCACTATCTGAATCCAAATAAATTGCTATTTTTGTAGAAACAAGACGAATCACATGAGAGTAGTTATACAGCGCGTGACACACGCATCCGTGACCATTGACGGAGTTTGTAAATCAGCCATCAAAGAAGGCTTCATGATTCTGCTCGGCATTGAAGCTGCCGACACGCAGGAAGATGCAGACTGGCTCTGCAAGAAGATTGTCAACCTTCGTGTGTTTGGCGATGAGAATGGAGTAATGAACAAGTCCATTCTGGATGTGCAGGGAGAAATCCTTGTAGTAAGCCAGTTCACACTGATGGCCTCGACCAAGAAGGGAAACCGCCCCTCTTACATCCGGGCTGCCGGACATGAAATTGCCGTTCCTCTGTACGAATACTTCTGCAATGAATTGAGTATTGCCCTGGGAAAACAAGTAGGAACCGGTGAGTTTGGTGCCGACATGAAGGTAGAATTATTGAACAACGGACCGGTGACCATTTGCATGGACACCAAAAACAAGGAATAACCATGACACTGGAAGAAGCACAGAAAACCGTAGACGAATGGATAAAGACGTACGGAGTAAGGTACTTCAGTGAGCTGACCAATATGGCTGTGCTCACGGAAGAAGTGGGCGAACTGGCACGCATCATGGCACGCACCTACGGCGACCAGTCGTTCAAGGCAGGCGAAAAAACGGACTTGGGCGACGAAATGGCCGACGTGCTCTGGGTGTTGCTCTGTCTGGCCAACCAGACGGGAGTGGACCTGACGGAAGCGTTCAGAAAGAACCTGGAGAAGAAAACAAGCCGAGACAAGGAAAGACATAAAAACAACCCTAAACTATAAAGTATATGAATCCTAATCACGAACATGCGTGCGGATGCGAACACACGCACGAAGAAGAGAACCAGTACAACAAGTACGAAGATGCGTTGAGTAAATATCAAACGAATCTGAAGGACGATGAAATTGCGGAGAAGACCGCCCGTCTCATCGAAAAGCACCTGGAAGAAAACAATACGAAGGAAGTAAAGAAGTTCCTTTTCAACTGTATTGACTTGACTACACTGAAGTGTACAGACAGCGACACCAGCGTGATGAAGTTCACGGAGAAGGTCAATGAGTTTGTCGACCGCTACCCTGACCTGAAGAATGTGGCTGCTATTTGTGTATATCCCAACATGGCTGAAATCGTCAACGATACACTGGAAGCAGACGACGTGAAGATTGCCTGCGTATCGGGAGGTTTCCCCTCTTCACAAACTTTCATTGAGGTGAAAGTGGCCGAAACTGCCATGGCCATCCATAGTGGCGCAGACGAAATAGATATCGTGATTTCTGTGGGCAAATTCCTGAGCGGTGACTACGAAGGCATGTGCGACGAAATCGAAGAGCTGAAAGAAGTATGCGGCGACAAGCACTTAAAAGTGATTCTGGAAACCGGTGCATTGGGAAGTGCTTCGAACATCAAGAAAGCTTCTATCCTTTCTATGTATTCAGGAGCTGACTTTATCAAGACTTCTACCGGAAAAGAAAGTCCGGCTGCCACACCGGAAGCTGCTTACGTGATGTGTCAGGCCATCAAGGAATACTTCCTGGAGACTGGCCGAAAAGTCGGATTTAAGCCCGCTGGAGGCATTAACTCCGTGCACGACGCACTGGTGTACTACACCATCGTAAAAGAGCTGTTAGGAGAAGAATGGCTGACCAACGAGCTGTTCCGTCTGGGTACAAGCCGCATGGCCAACCTATTACTTTCCGACATTGTGGGAAGTGAAACCAAGTTCTTCTAAAAAGACTTCGCATAAGGACAAAAAAATCCCCTCTCTTCATTGAAGAAAGGGGATTTTTTTTGAATCATTTATTTCGTTCAATCACATAATCGATGTAGGCAGTCAGAGCTTCTTTCAAACTGGAATCGACCGAAGCAGGAACCAATGCCAATGCCTTATCGCGGAACTCGTACATCATGCGGGTGGCGTATTCAATTCCTCCCCTTTCTTTCACGGTTTCTACAAAGGACGCTATTTCTTCTTTTGAAGCTTCCAAGGAACGTATCTTCAAAGCAGTCTGCTTCAAACTGTCATCTCCTGTCTGACTCAACACGTACAAGGCAGGAAGCGTGAGTTTTCCTTCCAGCATATCGTTTCCTGTAGGCTTACCGAGTTCCGGACTCTCGAAATAATCAAAGATATCATCCTTTATCTGGAAAGCGATACCAATCATTTCACCCAACAATCCGGCTTTCATCACCTCTTCCTGCACGGCTCCTACCGATACGGCTCCACTCTGCGAACTGGCTTTAAACAGGGCGGCTGTCTTCTTCCGGATGACATCGAAATATGCCTCCTCTGAGAAATCTTCCTTACCAATATTACCTAACTGCAGAATCTCACCTTCCGACAATTCCTGCCCTAAAGTAGCCACCAGTTCTACCAGTTCTACCTTACCGGTCAGTGCGGCATGCTTCAGACTTGTGGCCAGCATGTAATCGCCCACCAGTACGGAAACTTTGTTATTATAGATTGCGTTTACAGAAGACTGCCCCCGACGCTTGTCGCTCTCGTCTACCACATCATCGTGTACCAGACTGGCGGTATGAAGCAATTCCAGCGACAGTGCCGCATGAAAGGTTGATTCATTCAATGTACCGAACAGTTTAGCCGTCAGCATCACCAGAATAGGACGCATCATCTTTCCGCTCCGTTTCTTGATGTAAGCCAACACCTCTCCCAAGAGAGGGTCTGTGCTCGTCAAAGAGTCCTCAAAAAGCCCTCTGAACTCCTCTAATTCTTTTTCTACAGGCTGCTTTATTAAATCAATTTTGTTCATGTACATTTATTTAGGCCCACAAAAGTAATAATAAAAGACTGAATACCGTATTTTTTTGTACTTTTACATGAAAAAACTTAATATTTTTACACGAATGGAGAAGCTATTTCTATTAGACGCTTATGCACTGATTTACCGTGCTTATTACGCCTTTATCAAGAATCCTCGCATCAACTCGAAGGGTTTTAACACCTCTGCCATCCTGGGATTTGTCAATACGCTGGAAGAAGTGCTACGGAAAGAAAATCCCACTCACATCGGAATTGCCTTCGACCCGTCGGGGCCTACGTTTCGCCACGAAGCTTATGAAGCATACAAAGCGCAACGGGAAGAGACTCCGGAAGCTATCCGGCAGTCGGTTCCTGTCATAAAGGATATCATACGTGCCTATCATATTCCTATTCTGGAGATTGCCGGATACGAAGCCGACGACGTAATCGGTACACTGGCTACGGAAGCCGGTAAAAGAGGCATCAATACTTATATGATGACTCCCGACAAGGACTACGGACAGCTGGTGGGTGAACACGTGTTCATGTATCGCCCCAAATACGGTGACAAAGATTTTGAAGTGATGGGAGTGGAAGAAGTCAAGGCCAAGTTCGACATCCAGTCGCCTTTGCAGGTCATCGACATGCTCGGACTCATGGGGGATACAGCCGACAACATTCCGGGATGCCCGGGTGTGGGAGAGAAAACGGCACAGAAACTGATAGCCCAGTTCGGCAGCATCGAGAATCTGCTGGCTCACACCGACGAGCTGAAAGGAGCCATCAAGAAGAAGGTGGAAGAAAACAAAGAGCAAATCACATTCTCAAAATTTCTGGCTACCATCAAAACGGATGTGCCCATCACACTCGACATGGAAGCACTGAAAAGAGAAGAGCCCGATGAAGAGGAACTGCGCCGCCTGTTTGAAATGCTGGAATTCCGAAGCCTGATTGACCGGGTAATCAAAACAGAAAAAAAGGCTCCCTCCTCTCCTGCCGCTCAACCCGATCTCTTTGGCTTTTTGCGGAGGAAGATACAGCTGACGCCAAAAATTCAATTCTCACGAGGTTAGAAGACCTGTCATACGACTATCAACTAGTTGATAATAAGGAGAAAATGGCGGTTTTAGCCAAAAAATTACTTGCTCAGAAATTTTTCAGTCTAGACACGGAAACCACCGGAATCGATCCCATCACGGCAGAACTGGTGGGAATGAGCTTCAGTTTTGCCGAAAACCAGGCTTTTTATGTACCTGTACCGGCCAATCGTGAAGAAGCCCTTACAATTGTGAATATATTTAAACCAGCCTTCGAAAATCCCGATTCGCTCAAAATCGGACAAAACATCAAATACGACCTGATCATGCTGGCCAATTACGGAGTGACCCTGAAGGGAAAGATGTTCGATACCATGATTGCGCATTATGTGTTGCAGCCCGAACTTCGCCACGGCATGGATTACCTGGCCGAGATTTACCTGAAATACGAAACCATCAAAATTGAAGAGCTGATTGGAGCAAAAGGGAAAAAGCAGGGAAACATGCGCGATCTGGCTCCCGAGGCAGTCTACAAATATGCTTGTGAGGATGCCGATGTAACGCTCAAACTGAAACAGGTACTCGAAAACGAACTGGAGACAAACGGCGTGAAAAAACTGTTCGAAGAGATAGAAATGCCTTTGGTACCGGTATTGGCTTATATGGAACGGAACGGAGTACGTATTGACACGGAAGCATTGAAAGAAACGTCACGACATTTTACAGCCCGAATGAACCAGATAGAAGAAGAGGTACACCAGCTGGCCGGAATGGAATTCAACATTGCCTCTCCCAAACAGGTGGGTGAAGTGTTGTTCGACCGCCTGAAAATCGTGGAAAAAGCCAAGAAGACGAAAACCGGGCAATATGTCACTTCGGAAGAAGTACTAGAAAGTTTGAGAGGAAAGCATGAAATCGTAGGAAAAATTCTGGAACATCGCGGACTGAAGAAGTTGCTGGGTACCTATATTGATGCCCTCCCCCAGCTTATTAATCCGGCTACCGGACGCATTCATACTTCTTTCAACCAGACGGTCACAGCTACCGGACGACTAAGTTCAAGCAACCCGAACCTGCAGAACATTCCTATCCGTAACGAAGACGGAAAGGAAATCCGAAAGGCTTTCATCCCCGACGAAGGATGCGAATTCTTCTCGGCCGACTATTCACAGATTGAGCTGCGCATCATGGCGCATCTGAGCAACGACCCGCACATGATTGAAGCTTTCCAGAAAGACCAGGACATTCATGCAGCTACTGCCGCTAAAATATATAAGGTAAAACTGGAGGAAGTGACACGCGAGCAAAGAAGCAAAGCCAAGACTGCCAATTTCGGTATCATCTACGGAATTTCAGTGTTCGGACTGGCAGAACGTCTGAACGTTGACCGCAAGGAGGCCAAAGCCCTTATCGACGGATACTTTGAAAACTATCCGAATGTAAAGGCCTATATGGACCAGAGCATTCAGGAAGCACGCGAAAAAGGATACATTGAAACTATCTTCAAACGCAAACGCTATCTGCCGGACATCAACTCCAAAAATGCAGTCGTCAGAGGATATGCCGAACGAAATGCAATCAATGCCCCCATTCAGGGCAGTGCCGCCGATATTATTAAGGTAGCCATGATACGCATATACCAGCGTTTCCAGGAAGAAGGTATCCGCTCGAAAATGATTCTCCAGGTACACGACGAATTAAACTTCAGCGTCTTGCCGGAAGAAAAAGAAAAAGTGCAGCAAATTGTGATAAGCGAAATGGAGGCTGCTTACAAAATGAAAGCTCCACTGCGTGCAGACCATGGTTGGGGACACAATTGGCTGGAAGCACACTAAGTCGTCCGGATTGTTAACCAATGTTTAATTAGTGACATTTTGCTAATTTATCGCATTTTTTTGTCGGAATGCATACAACATATCAAAGCTTTTACTACATTTGCACCGTCAAAAAGAACAAAACGTAAGTAAAACCTTAAAATTAGAAAGATATGAAAAAGATGAATTTAGCAAAGTGTGTAGCTGTTTTAGTTATAACTTTTGTTGCAAGCTTGTCAACTTATGCTGCTAAAATGAATAACAACCTGATTTACAATGCACAAGAAGTTAACGGATTGAAAGTTGCAGAAACTGTATACAAGAAAGACGGTAACATGCTGACAAACTACATGAAGTATAACTACAAATACAATGACAACAACCAGATGACTGAAAATATGTCACAGAAATGGAATGTAAACAAGAACTGCTGGGAAAACGATTTGTGTATTCGTTATACATACGACAACAAGAGTGTAACTACAGAATACTACAAATGGAATTCCAAGAAGAATGATTTCATTCTGATTCCAGAAATGACTGTTACAATGGACAAATGATTAAATAAGAAAATTCATAAACTCTCTTTTACAAAAGAGGCACTTCGTGATGAAGCGCCTCTTTTTTTATTTCCGACCGACGAAGTCCGCCAAAATTGCCGCTCATTCCGTAGAAGAATAGGCAGGAACTTAAAAAATAACTATCTTTGCAGAGAATTAGAGTATTATGCATCAGAAATAAATTAGAAATAAACAATAAATTATGGCATTACAATGTGGTATCGTCGGTTTGCCAAACGTGGGAAAATCGACACTTTTCAACTGCTTATCAAACGCAAAAGCCCAGGCGGCCAACTTCCCGTTCTGCACCATCGAGCCCAATGTGGGCGTGATTACGGTGCCCGATGACCGTCTGAACAAACTGGCCGAGCTGGTGGGCCCCGACCGTATCGTGCCCACTACCGTGGAAATTGTGGACATTGCCGGACTGGTGAAAGGGGCCAGCAAGGGCGAAGGGCTGGGCAACAAGTTCCTGGCCAACATTCGTGAAACGGATGCCATTCTGCACGTGCTGCGCTGCTTCGACGATGAGAACGTGACGCATGTGGACGGCAGTGTGGACCCGGTACGCGACAAGGAAATCATTGATACGGAACTTCAGTTGAAGGACCTGGAAACCATTGAAAGCCGCATTCAGAAGGTGCAGAAACAGGCACAGACCGGGGGCGACAAGGTGGCCAAGCAGACGTATGAGGTGCTGGTGCGCTACCGTGAGGCGCTGTTGCAGGGCAAATCGGCACGCACCGTGCAGTTTGAAACGAAGGACGAACAGAAAATAGCGCACGAGCTGTTCCTGCTCACCTCGAAGCCGGTGATGTATGTGTGCAACGTGGACGAAGCCAGCGCCGTAAGCGGCAACAAGTACGTGGAGCAGGTGCGTGAGGCGGTGAAAGAGGAGGGTGCTGAAATCCTGATTGTAGCGGCCAAGACGGAAGCCGACATTGCCGAACTGGAGACGTACGAAGACCGCCAGATGTTCCTGCAGGAAGTGGGGCTGGAAGAGTCGGGCGTGAGCCGGCTGATACGTGCGGCCTACAAGCTGCTGAACCTGGAGACGTACTTCACGGCCGGAAAAATGGAGGTGCGTGCCTGGACGTTCCACAAGGGATGGAAGGCTCCGCAGTGTGCCGGTGTCATCCACACGGATTTCGAAAAGGGATTTATCCGCGCGGAGGTCATCAAGTACGACGACTTTATCCATTACGGCTCGGAAGCTGCCGTACGTGAGGCCGGAAAGCTCAACGTGGAAGGCAAGGAATACGTGGTGGAAGACGGCGACATCATGCACTTCCGTTTCAACGTGTAATCAACTTTTTTCAAGCACGGGCTTGCACGCTCCGTGCTTGTTTTTCTTTATAACTTTTTTCACCATGAATTATCTCATCATCGGAACGGGCGGTGTAGGAGGATGCATCGCCGGCTTTCTGGCACTGGCAGGCAAGGACGTGACCTGCATTGCCCGCGGAAAGCACCTGGAAGCTATCCGCCGACAGGGGCTGCACCTGAAGTCGGACCTGAAGGGGGAGCATTTCCTCCGCGTAAAGGCATGCACCGCCGAAGAATACCAGGGAAAGGCGGATGTCATCCTGGTGTGCGTGAAAGGCTATTCCATTGACTCCATCCGCCCCGTGCTGGAGCGTGCGGCTACCCTCGACACCCTGGTCATCCCTATCCTGAATGTGTATGGCACGGGGCCCCGCATCGGCCGCCTGGTGCCTTCGGTCAAGGTGCTCGACGGGTGTATCTACATCGTAGGCTTCGTGTCGGGCGAAGGGGAAATCAGCCAGATGGGTAGCATCTTCCGCCTGGTGTTCGGTGCACGTCCGCAGCAGCAAGTGGCTCCAGAACGGCTGGAGAGGATTGCCGGTGAACTCCGCGAGTGTGGTATCAAAGTGGACGTGTCGGACGACATCAACCGGGATACGTTCATCAAATGGTCGTTCATCTCGGCCATGGCCTGCACGGGTGCCTATCACGACGTGCCGATGGGCGAAGTGCAGCACGAGGGTGAGGTGCGCGACACGTTCGTCGGCCTGTCGCGTGAGAGTGCGCAGATTGGGGAGAAACTGGGCATCGCCTACCCCGGCGACCCCGTGGCCTACAACCTGATGGTGATTGACAAGCTCGACCCGCACAGCACGGCTTCCATGCAGAAGGACATTGCCCGGGGGCATGAGTCGGAGATTCAGGGTCTGCTGTTCGATATGATTGACCTGGGCGCACAGTTACACATTGACATGCCTACCTACCGGAAGGTGGCGCAAAAATTCCAGCAAGCATGAAGCATCTTATCGATATTGACACCTGGGAGCGGAAGGAGAACTATCTTTTCTTCCGCGATTTCCATAATTCCTGGATTGCCATGACCAGCGAAGTGGACTGCACGGAGGCGTATGCGGAAGCGAAGGCACAGGGCCGTTCCTTCTTTCTGTATTACCTGTACGCCATTCTTCGTGCGGCGAATGAAATCAAGGAGTTCCGTTACCGGTGGGACAAGCACGGGCAGGTGGTCTACCACGATACGGTAGACATCACGACGCCCATCGCCGTGCCGGGAAAGACATTCTACACTGTTCGCATTCCCTGGAACAGTGATTTCAAGGCTTTCTACGAGGAAGCCCGGCGCATCATCACTTCTATCCCGGAGGACGGAGACCCGTACGGCACCGACAAGGAGATTGCGGCTCAGGGCGATTTTGACGTCATCCTGCTCAGTGCCACGCCCAAGCTGTACTTTACTTCCATCTCTTACACGCAGTATGCCCCGGGCCATCCGCTGGACTATCCGCTGATGAATGCGGGCAAGGCGGTGACGCGTGAGGGAAGGCTGGTCATGCCCATTGCACTGACCGTAAGCCATGCCTTTGTAGACGGGGCGCACATCTCACTGTTCTTCGAGAAGGTAGAAAAGTACCTGAAGGAAAGATAAACCTGCTTCTTAAAGAATATTGTTATGACAAAGAAAACAAGCTGGTTCCTGTCTGTAGCCGCCACTGTCATCGTACTCATAGGGGGCAGTTACGCGGCGCTGCGGCATAGCCGGACACAGGTGCATGCCCTTATCAATCAATCCCTGCAGGAAGCCGAACGCCTTCACTACAACGACCGTCTGAATGCGTTCAGCAGGAACCCGCGCATCTACGTAGACCCGGCCCTGAAGGCTTATCTTTTCGCGCCCGTCTCCAACCGGAAAATCAAAAAAGCTATACGCTTCAGACTACAGAAGGAAAAACCACTTACCTGTTCAAGGACAGCATCCCGGAAGAGAAAGCCCGGAAACTGCTGAACGAATACTTGCTGGCAGACATACAGCCTGTCAGGGTGGAGGAAGTGAACCGGTTGTTTCAGGAACAGCTCGAAAAAAGGCATGTCAGCGGAACGGCGGGTGTATTTTATTCTGACAAGTCGGCCCGCACCCGTACACGGGCAGGCATCTTACCCACACCCTCTGCCTATAAGACTCCGGTCTGCTCGCTCGACCTGACTCACAGCCTGCAACTGCAAGGGTGGGCTGACTACGACTGGCTGACTTTACTCCGACATATCCACGCGGGCTTTTACGGGCTGCTGTGCCTGCTGCTTGCGGCCACAGGTATACAAGTCTGCCTTTACCTGAAAAAACGGCAAAATAAGCCTGAAAAAGGGCTGTACATCGATCTGAAGCAGCAGATATTGCTGATCGACGGCATGCAGTGTGCCATTTCCAGCCTCGACTTGCAGCTTCTTTACCTGCTATGGGAAAAGAAAGGAGAATGTGTGAACCGTGAAGACTTGAAAACGGCTTGCTGGCCGCACGACCCGCAGGCGGATGAGAAATTAGACGCGCATATACAAACAATCCGGAAAGTCCTGCAAGACTTCCCGGATTATCGGATTTCCACCGCCAGAGGACGGGGATATTATCTGACTGCTGCCTCCAGTTAAGGATTCTGCACCAGATTAGGATTGGCGTCTATCTCGGTCTGCGGAATGGGGATGGCCAGACGTGAGTCATTCGGCTGGATGGTATAAGCATTGGAAGTCTCCAGCGAAGTCAGGTGCCAGCTTCCCTTACGCACCACGGGCAATTTATTACGCGTATAATCGTACACTGCCAGGCCCTCGCCCACCAGTTCCTTTCTTCTTTCTTTCAGAATGCGCTCCAGAGTAAAATCGGTAGCGGCATTTACCTTCATGGCGGTATTCGTGGTACGGTTGGTAATCACGTCGTTCAGGTATTCCATTCCCTTGGTCGCCTGCTCGCCCCCTATTTTCAGACCTGCCTCGGCAGCATTCAAGTAAATCTCTGACAGGCGCACGATGCAGAGGTTGTTGTCGCGCGGATCGCCGGTCTTACCGGGGAACTTCGTCAGATAGACTTTCTTGTCACGGGCGCCTTCGGGAAGACCTTCATTATTTGCTATGGCAGATACTTCTGTCACACAGTGGCGCACATCCTGCGGGTCTTCATTCAGCAAGTTCAGGTAGTCTTCCGACAGTATCAGATTGTTCCAGTCCACTTTTTCCTCATTGGCATAGACCATAGGAACTCCTTCTCCACCCGAACCACCTGAAGGTTCCGTCAGCGAGAAGTAGAATTCGAAAAGCGACTCGCTGGTATATTCCTTTCCCCAGACGGTGGGGTACTCGTCGCAGGTGTACAACTGATACAGGCTTTTACTGTTTTCGATGACATCTGTAGCTGCCTTATAGGCGTTCGGATAATCCAGCTTGTTCAAATAAACTCTTGACAGAATACCCTGCACGGCCCAGTAGTTCAGACAGCCGTCCTTCTTCTCCTTACTAAGGCCTGCCAGCGAACCCGTCAGGTCGGTGATAATCTGGTCATAGCATTCGGCCACCGTATTGCGTGCTGGCTTCGAAGACTGATCTGTGACTGTTGTAACGATAGGCACCCCTAATGACTGGCCGTTATCATACGAATAAGGCATGGCAAACACGCGTATAAGATCGTATAAAGCAAGCCCTCTCATGGCCAAGGCCTGAGCCTTAATCTCATTCAGAGCAGCCTCATCAGTAGTTTTTATCAACCCACTTTCAGTTGCGGCTATCAGATTGTTGGTTTGTCGAATCACTTTATAGACCTGATTCCACGGCAGGCTTGAATTAAAACTGTCAGTAGCCTTCACATTATACTCATAATAAGGTGAAACCCTACGTCCGTCTCCTTTCGTCATACGAGCCTGCACATCCGCAGCCCGGCAATCGCCAAAATAAAAAAATTGTCACCATAATAACTATGTGCTGACGCCAGCCTATAAATGCCGTTTAATGCGCTTTGGGCATCTTCCAAAGAAGAGAAAGCCTGGTCGGTGGGTACGGACGTGGACGGATTCAGGTCCAGCCAGCCTGTCCGAACAAGAGGTACATGCCAGTGAGGCGGCAAGAAAATAAATATAGAGTGGTTTCATAATCCAATTCGTTTTTAGAAAGTTAATTGTACACCGAAGTTGAAGGTACGCATGGCGGGTGCCTCGCAGAACACTTCTCCGTTAACCGGAGTTTCGGGGTCATACTGTTTCCATTTGGCCCATGTCAGCAGGTTGCTGCCTGAGAAATAAATACGAGCTTTTTTGTCTATCAAGGCCTTGCGGGTCCATTCAGAAGGAAGCGTAAATCCGAACGTAAGATTTTTCAGACGCAGATGATTGGTGCTGTGAATGTAACGCGAAGAGTTCTGAGGTCCGGCATCTTCCCCATACACAAAGCGCGGCACATTGGTCTGGTCGCCCGGCTCCTGCCAGCGGTCCATGGCATATACCGGAAGATTATATCTTGAATCATAAATGTTCTTGGTACCATTCTCTATATAGGTGCCAGTTTTATCATAAGAATATCCGCCCAAGGAATAGGTCAGCGTAAAGCTCAGGTCCAGCCATTTGTAGTTCAGCATGTTCGTCAGACCGCCAGACACTTTCGGGTTAACCGACTTATAAGGAATGGCCTGCGCCTCACTGGCACTCTCCGTCAGGCTCCGGTCTACAATCACCGAACCGTCTTCCTGAGGTATTTCCTGGTTACGGTAATACATGGCCTTACCTGTATCCGGATTTACCCCGGCGTATTCTTTTACGTAGAAGGTGTAGTAGGGCAATCCTACTTTGTGGATGAACCATGTGCCCTCGATTGACTGCTCCAAAGCTGTCCGTTGAGTGACACAATCTTGTTCTTGTTGTGACTCAGATTGAAGACCGTGGTCCAATTAAAGTTGTCATTGGCGAAGTTGATGGTACGTAGTTCCAGTTCCACACCCCGGTTGTTCAACTGTCCCACATTGCTCAGGTAGTTCGTAAATCCGGTAGTGGCACTGATGGGAAGGCTGTACAGCAAATCCTTCGTATCGCGGTTATAGTATTCCACGCTCAGGAAAATACGGTTGATGAACGACACGTCCAGTCCCACGTTCAGATTATAGTTCTTTTCCCATCCCAAGTTGGGGTTGGAGATAGCAGATTCATAAGAACCCAAACCTCCCATATAGCTTTGTCCCAAAGAATACAATCCCATATAGCCATACAGAGAGCCTGGCTGGTTACCGTTCACACCGTAAGAGGCACGAATCTTCAAATCGCTCAGAATGTGCTTCACGGGCTGCATGAAGGCTTCGTTGCTTACATGCCACATACCCGATACGGACCAGAAATTTCCCCAACGGTTATCGGGTGAAAGACGGGAACTACCGTCGCGGCGGAAGCTTCCTGCCACATAATAACGGTCGTCATAATCGTAGTTCAAACGTGAAATATACGACAGCATACGATAATCCTGCGTTGATGAAACGAAGCTGTTCAACACTGCTCCGTTATCAGGTTCAGTAAGCCCTACATACGACGGCAATTTGGAACGTTCGCCGGATGCCTTATCCGTCTGGTAGCTTTCCACTTCGTACGCAGCCAAGACATCCAGGTGGTGCTTCTGCGCAAAGGTCTTCACGTAATTCACCGAAGTAGAAGAAATCAGCTTTCCATACTCGATGAATCCTTTGGAGGACTGTGCATCGGAACCGCTCTTCGGTCCTGCAGAACTCAACGGATTGTAGTAGCGCGAGTCCTTCTGGATGGTATAGTCATAGCTTAACGTTTCCTTTATTTTCAGGCCCTTTATCGGTTCTACAGCCGCATAGCCGGTGGAGAACATACGCGTCATCCGCGTGCGGTTATAGTCCGTCAGAATATCACGCAGTGGGTTCAACTGTGTACCGTCGTACGCTCCCACATAATTCCCGGCTTCATCTCTCACCAGCATGGAAGGAGTCATGGTCATCGCCACACACAAATACGGGTTGATGGCAGAGCCACGCTCTTCGTTCATCTCCTGGTTCATCTGGGTAAACATCATGTTGGCGCCTACCTCACCGTACCGGCCTACCTTCTGGGTCATGTTCAGACGGGCGGAGTAGCGATCCAGGCTGGAGTTCTTGGCCAGTCCTTCCTGGCTGTTATAGCCCAAAGAGGCATAGAAAGTGGTCTTCTCGTTTCCTCCGGATACAGATGCCTCGTAATCCTGCTGGATGGCGGTACGAAGCAGTTCCTTTCTCCAGTCGGTATAGCCCATGGAAGGCACAGACGCATACTTGTCAATCTCACCGTCTGCATAGCCGGTAGGGTCTGCCATCTGCTTGTCAGTAGCGTAGTTCACCAGGCCCTCGTACAACAGTTCACGGCGCTGGTCGCCGTTCAGTGTCGGACGGAAATCAACCGCCGCATTCGAGAAACCTCCCGACATGTTAAAGGAAACCTGTGCCTTGCCCGCCTTTCCTTTCTTGGTCGTAATCAGGATTACGCCATTGGCTGCACGCGAACCATACAGAGAGGCTGCCGCTGCATCCTTGATAATCGTAATGTTTTCAATATCGGCCGGATTCAGCGTGCTCATGATATTGGTTTTGGAGTTGTTCATATAGGCCGCATCGGCTCCTCCGGCACTCAGGCTACCGGAAGTGACCGGCACCCCGTCAATCACGAACAGCGGTTCCTGAGAGGCATTGAACGAGCCCATACCACGGATACGGATGCTCTGATTGGCTCCCGGCTGTCCGGAACTGCTGGTAATAGACACGCCCATGGTCATTCCCTGCAGCTTCTGCTCCACGCTCATCACGGGGATGTCTTTCATCATGTCTCCCTTCAGGGTATTGGCAGACCCCGTAAAAGAAGACTTGGTGAAATTACCGTATCCCGTCACCACCACCTCTTCCAGGTTCATGGTTTCAGGCTGGAGCACCACGTTCAGGTGTTCTTTCTTAGGAACCTTTATCAACTGAGTTTTCATACCCAGGTAAGCCACGACCAGAATCTTGTCATCCGGTCCCACTTCCAATGTATACTTTCCATCAATGTCGGTCACTACCCCATGCGCTTCGTTTCCCTGTACGGAAATCGTAGCACCGATAAGCGGCTCGTGATCTTCAGCTGAGATAACCAGTCCGCTGATGGTACGCTGTTGTGCAAAAGTCTGTTGACACACCACACACAGCAGCAATAAAACTAAAAGTCTGATTCTTTGCATTTTGACGATTTTTGTTTTTAATTCCGTAGAATACTTCGCAAAACACACGCCAAAAACAGCCTTTTTATACTTTATTTTTTAAAAATTTGATTACAAGAACGTTACACGCGATTAAAAAAAAGAAAGGCTGTGGAATTTCTGCACATTTGTAGAAATAATCCACAGCCTTTATTCTGCTTTATTTACTGTTCAGATAGTCACACAGCTTCTGTACGGCTCTTGCCCGGTGACTGATCCTGTTCTTTTCTTCAGCCCCCATCTCCGCAAAAGTCTCGGAATAACCTTCCGGCACGAACACCGGGTCGTAGCCGAAGCCGGAGCTTCCTTTTTTCTCCCGGATGATTTCTCCCTTCACAATGCCTTCGAACAAGTGCTTTTCTCCTCCTTCTATCAGGCAGATAGCCGTGCGGAACTGCGCCTTCCGGTTCTCCTTGCCTTCCAGTTCTGCCAGCAGGCCTTCTTCATGTTGGCTTCCGAGTCGTGCCCTTCACCGCCCGCATAACGTGCCGAATACACCCGGGAGCCCCGTCCAGCGCTTCCACCTCCAGACCGGTATCGTCGGCAAAGCAATCCATGCCATAATGCGCATGAATATATTCCGCCTTCAGCGCGGCATTTCCTTCCAGCGTATCCGCCGTTTCCGGAATATCAGCCTCACAACGGATATCTTTCAAACTCAGCACTTCCACTTTATCTCCCAGAATGGCACGTATCTCCTCCAGTTTATGGGCATTGTTAGTAGCAAAAACCAGTTTACGCATAACCGTCAGTTCAATACGATTTCATCTACAAACAAGAATCCGGGATTGCCCTTGCCGCCGTGCCATGCCGGGATATTCTTTTCGGACAAAGCCGTTACCTTCACGTAACGGGTCTTTACCGGGTCAAACGTCAGTGTATGGGTATAAATCTGGTTGGCATCCGTTTCCTTCATAGCCGGATAAGCTTCCGAAGCCACTTTCTTGAAAGTCTTGTTGTCGTCCGACACCTCTACGGTAATGCCTCTGGTATCAAACGTCCAGTCGCCCTTTTCCACGCAAGTGCGCAGGGTCATGGAACTGATTTCGGTAGCCTCCTTCAAGTCAATCACCGCCTCCATGTCATTCTTGTAGAAAGCAATCCAGCGTCCGGTCTTGTAGTTGCGGTCGCCCGTCATACCGTCTACCAGCGTAGTGGCGCCCTTAAACTCGTAAGGCTTATTGATAGGCTGCAACATGGTGATGGGTTTCGCCGTAGACTTGCTGAACGCAATGCTGTCACGCGTAATGCGCGAGTTGCCTTCCGGGCGCACGGCCATCATGCGCAGCACACATGCCGCATCAATGGTCAGTCCGTTTTCATACTTGGACGAAGCAGTGGTAGGTTCCGTACCGTCGAGGGTATAGTACACAGGCGCATCGTCGATGGTGCTTGCCGTTACATCCAGCTTGCCCGTTTCCGTGTTGAGAGCGATGTGCACATTCACATCGAAGATATGCGTCGCGTAGTTCCATCCCTTCAGCTGATAAATCTTTGTCAGACGAGCCGTGCGTTTCAGGAATCCCTGATAATCCTGCTTCTTTTCAGGAGCACTCCACTGTGTTTCACAAAGCGCAGCCATACGCGGCAATACCATGTACTGTGCCTGTGCCATGGTCGGGATATATTCCGTCCAGAGGTTCGCCTGCACACCGGTAATGAACTTCTGTTCTTCCGGAGAAAGGGCAGACGGCATCGGTTCGTAGCTGTACACCCGTTCCATAGGCAGATAGCCACCGATGGCCAGCGGTTCACTGTCCGTATCCTTTGCCTGATAATAGTCAAAATACAGGTACGTGTTCGGCGTCATGATGACATTGTGCTGCTGACGAGCCGCTTCAATACCACCGGCTTCCCCTCTCCACGACATCACCGTGGCATTCGGAGCTAGTCCGCCTTCCAGGATTTCATCCCAGCCAATCATGCTGCGTCCGTTCTCGGTGAGGAACTTCTCGGCTTCCTGTATCACGTAGCTCTGCAGGTATTCCTCCTTCGAGTGCTTGCTGTCGCCTTTGATGCCCAGCGCCTTGATACGTGCCTGACACTTCGGACAAGTCTCCCACTTCACCTTCGGACATTCGTCGCCACCCACATGGATGTATTCCGACGGGAAGATGTCGATGATTTCCGCCAGCACATCCTTGATGAACTGGATGGTCTTGTCGTTACCCGCACAAAGCACGTTGTCGGAAATACCCCACATGCGCCATACTTCATACGGACCACCCGTACATCCCAGTTCCGGATAAGCCGCCAGTGCCGCCTGCATGTGACCCGGAAGGTCGATTTCCGGAATGACCGTGATATAGCGTTCCGCCGCGTAGGCCACGATTTCCCTGGCCTGCTCCTGCGTATAGAAACCGCCGTAAGGCTTGCCGTCATACTCACCCGAGTTACGTCCGATCACCGTCTCGCTGCGTTTGGAGCCGATTTCCGTCAGCTTGGGATACTTCTTGATTTCGATACGCCACCCCTGATCTTCCGACAGATGCCAGTGGAAGCGGTTGATGTTGTGCAAAGCCAGCATGTCGATGTACGTCTTGATTTCATCCATGCTGAACATGTGACGGCCCACATCGAGCATCATACCACGGTAGCTGAAGCGCGGCGAGTCGTTGATTTCCACTGCCGGCAGTTCCACCGCTCCTGCCCCCTCATGCACCGACACCGACTTGCGGAGCGTCTGGATGCCATAGAACACACCCGCTTCCGAAGGAGCGGCAATCACCACCTTGCGGTCGTCCACCTTCAGCTGATACGCTTCCGGAGAATCAGCTTCCAGCCCCAGTCGGAGCACGATGCCCTCTTCCCCGTCACCTTCCGCTACCTTCAGCGCGATGCCCGTCTGTTCCTTGATAAAAGCCGCCAGGAACTCGGCGTTCTTCTTCATCTTGTCATTCCCTGCCGTATAGCAGATAGTTTCCCGCTCTTCAGCAGGAACGAACCCTGCGATGCTGCCGTAATCTCCAGCGGCATGGGCACCACCTGATAGTCAGCCACTGCCGTCGGACTGTCCGCACACGAAGCCATCAGCATTCCGGCAAATGCCAGCCCCATACAATTCATTTTTGAAAATGGTTTCATAATCAATACATATAAAAGATTAGTAATCAGATTTTATTCCCTCACATCGGCCAGCTGGTGAATCACCACGGAAACGTCCTCCAGCGGCGTACCGTCGGCCGAAGACACCGTGATTCGCTTCGTCTCGCCCGGCAGCAGGTCGAAGAAATTGTCGGAGAAACGCGCCCCCTGCAAGGGCACCTCCACGAACACGTCGCGCGCCAGCACACGCGACTTCAGCGTCAGTTCCACCACCCCGCCCTTCTTCACCTTGCGGCAGGAGATTTCAGCCCTAGGCAGACGCTGCTCCTTGGGATGCACCGGATAGAACACCTCGTCCGAGAGCACCTCCCGTCCGTCCGCGCCCTTGAGCGTCATGCGGATGAACGAAGCCGTAGTATCCCAGCCCTCGAAAGCCTTCTGCCAGTCCTGCTCAAAGAACACCTCCGAAGCATTTACCGGCAGCATCCCTTCCACCCGATGGCGGCGGATCACCTTTCCCTGAAAGTCCGTCAGCGCCAGGTGCAGTGTCACCTTCTCCGTCTGCAGGCGGTCGGACAGCACATAAAAGCGCAGCTTGTCGCCCTGGCGGATGGCATCCACCAGCACGGGCGCAAAGGCACGGCGCGTGTGATACTGCATGGCTTTCCAGTTGCCGTAATAATCGATGGCCGACCACGACACCACGGGCCAGCTGTCGTTCAGCTGCCAGGGCAAGCTGCCCATGCAGTACGGACGATTGCGGCGGTGCGCCACCATGCCCCGGCGCATGCCGTAGCCCTGCAGCACCAGCCCCACGTACACCAGGTCTTCAAACTTCTCCGGCACCGGATAATACAGGCTCATGGTTTTCTTAATCAAGGCATTCCCTATCGTGCTCTTCTGATGCGCATTCATTACGGGCGACTCCAGCTCATAATCCTCGGGCGAAGCAAAGGTGCGGATGGTCTTCATCTCCGGAAAGGCCTGAAAGCCGTACTCGCTCATGAAACGCGGTATCTCCTTATCTAAACTCTCGAAAGGCTTCTGCCCGTACCACGTGCCCCAGTTATGGCTGTCGCCCACTTTCCAGCTCTCCGGCCTGCCCCAGTTGGCCTCCAGCGGCGAGCCTTCCAGGTAGAAGCGACCCGGATCAAATTCTTTCACCTTCTGTGGCAAAAGCTGACGGAAAAGTATATCATATCCCTCCTGCATCTGCTGATAGACTTCGGGCGAATATTTCTCCTTCCACCCCCAATAGCGCATACCCTCGTAAATCTCATTATTGCCGCACCACATGGCCAGCGACGCATGGTTGCGCAGACGACGAATGTTATATTCCGCTTCCGCTTCTACACGACGCAGAAAGGCCGGGTCATGGGGATAGGTGGTACAAGCAAACATGAAGTCCTGCCATACCAGAATGCCGCGCCTATCGGCTTCCTCAAAGAACGCGTCGTCTTCATAGATACCACCGCCCCACACACGAATCATGTTCATATTGGATGACTGCACATCCTCCAGCAGACGGCTGTAGCGCTGGCGTGTGACACGCGGCAGCAGGGCATCCGACGGAATCAAGTTCGTACCTTTAGCAAACATCGGTACCCCGTTCACTTCGAAGTAGAAACTCTGACCGTCCTTATCCTCCTCCTGGACTACACGTATCGAGCGCAGACCAATCTGGTGACTCTTCTGTGACACCACTTGCCCATCGACCGACACTGAAGCCTCAAACATATACAACGCAGGCTCTCCCCAACCGTTAGGCATCCACAAGTGCGGCCGCTCCACTGTTACAGGAAGAGAAATATGATTAAGCCCTGGCTGCAATTCCACCACCTTTTCTATGCTTTTATCTGACTCACCCGCATAACTGTACGTCACACGTACCACAGCCTGCTGTGTATGATTACCAATATTATTTATTTCTAGGCGATTGTCTACCTCTGCCTGTTCAGCACTGACTGACTGCTGGTGCACGAAATAATCTTCCACTACCGCCCGGTCCGCAAACTGCAAATACACTGGACGCCAAATACCACAAGTCACCATACGGATGCCCCAGTCCCATCCGTAGGAATAAGGTGCTTTCCGACTAAACACACTTAATTTTTGAGGATAATGGTCATTATCTGCAGGATAATCAAAACCGTTGCTCTCCCATTGAGGCATCAGTTCACGAATAGGCGAACGAAAACGTACTACAAGTCTGTTTTCTCCTTTTCTTAAAACAGACTTGACAGGTACCCGATATCCCACAAACATATTATCTGCTTTCAGCAACAAAGAACCATTTAAGAAAACATCTGCATAGGTATCAAGCCCTTCAAAAACCAGATACACCCCTTCATGATGTAGCTGCTCTTCTGTCAGTACAAATGAAGTGCGATACAACCAGTCTTCCTTTTCTACCCATTGTATTTTCTGCTCATTCATGCCATAAAAAGGATCAGGCAATTTATCATGAGCTATCAGGTCCTGATGCACCGTGCCCGGCACCTGTGCAGACAACCATTCATTACTACCGTACGTTGAAAATTCCCATCCAGTATGCAGCTGATGGATTTGAGATAAACTACTGCCCGACGCATGATTTCCATAAGTCAGTAAAAAGGCCAGCAACATCATCAGAGTGACTTTTGACATATTTTTCACGTTATAGATTCAAGTATCGCAATATCAGGTACAAAATAAAATAAGTTTTTCCGATAAGCCAAATTAATCGAAAAAACTTATTTTATTTTAGTTTTTTAAGGGAAAAGTTTATTTTACTTTAAGCTTATCAAAGCCTTCGCCATATACTCCAACTACATTACTTTGTGAAATGAAGGCATTCGGATCAATGTCCTTTACTAAACGGAAGATATCGAGTGATTCCCTTTTTTTAGCCAAAACCACTACTACCTTTATTTCCTGTTTACTATACCATCCCTTTCCATCAAGCAAAGTCACTCCACGATCAATCTTTGTCGCAATCCCTTCGGCTATCTCCTCATATTTGCGTGAGAATATCAGAAACTGCACAGACTGCCGTGTACTGTTAATCACATAGTCAATGACGATACTCATCACAAATAAGACACAAAAACCGAACAATACCCTGCGCCAGTCGTGAAAAATAAAATAACAGGATGAAATGATGACGATATCGCAATACATCATCATCCGCCCCAACGTAACATCCTTATACTTATTGATAATCCAGGCAATGATATCCGTTCCACCCGTACTTCCATTATTACAGAACACGATACCAATTCCAAAACCCAGCAGACCAGCACCTATCACACAAGCCATAAAATCCTGACCAGGGCCTAACAACTGAGGAAGATTGCCATTCTCATCCTTCAAAATCATCTGAAAGAACCAGAGCAGGAAAGTCAGCATAAAGATGGCAAAGATGGTCTTAATACTAAATTTAGGCCCTAATATTTTCAAGGCAAAACCCAAGAATATTGCATTAATCACAAAATAGGAGACCTGAATCTCTATGCCTGTGGCATAATAAATAATTGCCGCAATACCCGTTACTCCTCCGGTAGTAATCTGATAGGGAAGCATAAATGCAGCCCAGCCAATGGAATAACAAATCAGCCCGAAGGTTATGGCCAGATAGTCTCTGGACTCCCGGCCCAACTTTTTCTTTAATAAAGCTTCCATAGACAATAAAAAACAGTCCGGAATGAACAGAAGATACCTCCTGTTCATTCCGGACGAGCATTTAAAAGGTTAAAGTACAATATTTACAATTTTCTTCGGTACAATAATCACCTTCTTCGGAGTCTTGCCCTCAATCCACTTCTGTGACTGTTCTTCAGCCAGTACAGCAGCCTGGATGGTATTATTGTCTGCATCGGCAGGGAACTCCATTGTAAAGCGAGCCTTACCATTGAAAGAAATAGTATATTTTACGCTGTCTTCTTTCAAATATTCCTCATTGAATTCCGGCCAATGTGCATCGCATACAGAAGAAGTATTGCCCAAAGCTTCCCACAATTCTTCTGCCAAATGCGGAGCAAACGGAGCCAAAAGCACTACCAGATTGCTCATCACAGCCTTGTTGCGACATTTCAATGAAGTCAATTCATTGACACAAATCATAAAGGCGCTGATAGAGGTGTTGTAAGAGAAGGTTTCAATATCTCCTGTCACCTTCTTAATCAATTTATGAATGGCTTTCAGTTCTTCTTTGGTAGCTTCTCCTTCAGCAGGCAAAGAAAGCGCCCTGACGGTCATAGAACAAATTCCAAAGCTTCTTCAGGAAGCGGTGTACTCCGTCAATACCATTGGTATCCCATGGCTTAGACTGTTCTACCGGGCCAAGGAACATTTCATACATACGCAATGTATCTGCTCCATAACGTTCTACAATCATATCCGGGTTCACCACGTTATACATGGACTTACTCATCTTTTCAACTGCCCAACCACAGATATACTTGCCATCTTCCAAAATAAACTCTGCATTATGATATTCCGGGCGCCAGTTCTTGAAGGCTTCCACATCCAGTACATCATTCGATACAATGTTTACATCTACGTGCAACGGAGTTACTTCATACTGGTCTTTCAATCCCAATGACACAAAAGTATTGGTATCCTTAATACGATATACAAAGTTACTTCGTCCCTGAATCATTCCCTGATTCACCAGTTTCTGGAATGGTTCTTCCTTAATGCTGACACCCAAGTCGAACAAGAACTTATTCCAGAAGCGAGAATAAATCAAGTGACCAGTAGCATGTTCCGTACCTCCTACATAAAGGTCTACATTCTGCCAGTAATGATCTGCCTTCTCAGAAACCAGCGCTTCATTGTTATGCGGATCCATGTAACGCAAATAATATGCACTGGAACCGGCAAATCCCGGCATGGTATTCAATTCCAGAGGGAATACATTCACGTTATCAATCTTCGTATTTTCTACGACTTCACCTTTGGCTACATCCCATGCCCAACGGGTTGCATGTCCCAAAGGAGGTTCTCCACTTTCTGTAGGCAAGAACTTAGCAACCTCAGGAAGTTCCAGCGGAAGCTTGCTTTCGTCAATCATATACGGCATGCCGTCCTTGTAATATACCGGGAACGGTTCACCCCAATAACGCTGGCGAGAGAAAATCGCATCACGCAAACGGAAGTTGACTTTCACACGGCCCAGATTATGCTCTTTCACATATTTCTTGGTAGCTGCAATGGCTTCTTTAATTGTCAGGCCATTCAGCGTCAACTCGCAATAAGGAGTTACCCCGGCTTTCGGAGAGTTGCAAACGATTCCTTCCTTCGCATCGAAGCTTTCTTCGCTTACGTCACAACCTTCTACCAACGGTACAATCGGCAAGTTGAAATGTTTGGCAAATGCATAGTCACGACTATCGTGCGCAGGTACCGCCATGATGGCTCCTGTTCCATAACCAGCCAATACATAATCACTAATCCATACTGGAACAGATTCTCCTGTAAACGGATTTACGGCATACGAACCACTGAACACACCCGTTACACGACGGTCAGCAATACGTTCACGTTCTGTACGCTTCTTTGTACGGTCCAGATAAGCCTCAACTTCTGCACGCTGTGCTTCGGTTGTCAGCATCGGCACCAGTTCACTTTCAGGTGCAAGTACCATGAAAGTCACACCGAACATCGTATCGGCACGCGTAGTAAAGATAGTAAATTCCAAATCGCTGTCTTTTACCTTGAAACGTACTTCAGTACCTTCTGAACGACCAATCCAGTTACGCTGAGTTTCTTTCAAAGAATCTGTCCAGTCTACCGTTTCCAGTCCGTCAAGTAAACGCTGTGCATAAGCAGACACACGCAAACACCACTGGCGCATCTTTTTCTGCACCACCGGATGGCCTCCACGTTCAGATACCCCGTCTACTACTTCATCGTTGGCCAATACCGTACCCAATGCCGGACACCAGTTTACCATGGTCTCTCCTAAGTAAGCGATACGGTAGTTCATCAGAATTTCCTGCTGTTCCTTTTCTGTCTTAGCTTTCCATTCTTCTGCAGTAAAATTCAGTTCTTCGCTGCATGCTACGTCCAGCCCCTTGGTTCCTTCAGCCTCAAAATGAGCAATCAGTTTGCTGATAGGCTGTGCTTTCTGGCATGAATTACAATAGAAGCTGTTGAACATTTTCTGGAAAGCCCACTGTGTCCAGTGATAATATCCAGGTTCGCACGTACGTACCTCACGATCCCAGTCGAACGAAAAACCAATCTTGTCCAACTGCTCGCGATAGCGTGCAATGTTAGCTGCGGTAGTAACGGCCGGATGCTGGCCCGTTTGAATGGCATACTGTTCAGCAGGCAAACCGTATGCGTCATATCCCATCGGATTCAACACATTGAATCCTTGCAATCGTTTGTAACGTGCATAAATATCGCTGGCAATGTATCCCAGCGGATGACCTACGTGAAGTCCCGCTCCCGACGGATAAGGGAACATGTTCAACACGTAGAACTTTTTCTTGGCTTCATCTTCGACAACTTTATAGGTCTTACGTTCCACCCATCTCTGCTGCCACTTTTTTCTCAATTTCTCTGAAATTATATTCCATAGCGAAATATTATATGATTGATTATTACGTATTTCTCCAATTTCTCCGCAAATATAGTAAGAGTTCAGGAATAAATAAGGATAGTTTCGAACGAAAAGTTTATCTTTGCTTGATAAATGAAAACCTAATCTTAGAAATCTATGCACATCCGTAAATTCTTTCTGCTCGCTACTATCCTCTGTAGTGTATGCAGTCTCAACGCACAGCGACATGAACAACTCTTGGAAACCGGCTGGAAATTCCACAAAGGAGAAACCAATGGAGCTGAAACTGTTTCATTTAATGATTCTCAATGGGAATCTGTCTGTATTCCACACGACTGGGCCATTTATGGACCGTTTGACCGTAATAATGATTTACAAAATGTAGCCATTACTCAGAACTTGGAGAAACAGGCATCTGTCAAGACCGGACGTACCGGAGGACTTCCTTATGTGGGAGTAGGGTGGTATCGTACTTGTTTCGATGCAGACCCTGACAAAAAGACAACACTGGTTTTTGATGGAGCCATGAGTGAAGCCCGCGTGTATGTCAATGGAAAAGAAGCCTGCTTCTGGCCTTTCGGTTACAATTCCTTCCATTGCGACATTACTGAGCTTCTGCACAAAGAAGGAAAAGACAATGTATTGGCCGTACGTCTGGAAAACCGTCCTCAATCTTCCCGCTGGTATCCGGGAGCCGGACTTTACCGGAATGTCCATCTGATTACTGCAGAAAAAATACATGTACCTGTATGGGGAACACAGGTTACCACCCCACACGTTGCTAATGACTATGCTTCAGTTTGCCTTCGTACCTCTTTACAGAATGCAGGAAAAGAAGAAATTACCATAGAAACAGAAATTCTGGACCCGAACGGAAAAAGAGTTTCTTTCAAGAAAAACAGCGGACGTATCAATCACGGGCAACCGTTTACACAAAATTTTATTGTAGAAAACCCGCAATTGTGGTCGCCCGAAACACCGTTCTTATATCAGGCCGTATCTAAAATCTATGCCAGCGGAAAACTAACAGATACTTATACCACCCGCTTTGGTATCCGTTCCATCGAATTTGTAGCTGACAAAGGCTTTTTTCCTGAACGGCCAGCACCGTAAATTCCAGGGGGTATGCAACCACCACGACTTAGGTCCTTTAGGAGCTGCCATCAACGTATCGGCTCTACGCCACCAGCTTACATTATTAAAAGACATGGGCTGCGATGCCATTCGTACCGCACACAACATGCCGGCACCCGAACTTGTCAGACTCTGCGATGAAATGGGATTCATGATGATGATTGAACCTTTCGATGAATGGGACATTGCCAAATGTGAAAACGGATACCATCGTTATTTTAAGGAATGGGCCGAAAAAGACATGGTAAACATGCTACGGCAATACCGGAATAATCCCTGTGTAGTGATGTGGAGTATCGGTAATGAAGTACCCACCCAATGCAGCAGTGAAGGATACAAAGTAGCCAAGTTCCTGCAAGACATTTGCCATCGGGAAGACCCTACCCGTCCGGTTACCTGCGGCATGGACCAGGTTAGTTGTGTACTCGACAACGGTTTTGCGGCCATGCTCGATATTCCAGGATTCAATTATCGCGCACACCGCTATGAAGAAAGCTTTACCAACGCCTGCCTCAAAATCTTGTATTAGGCTCAGAAACCTCTTCTACCGTCAGTTCACGCGGTATATACAAATTCCCGGCAGAGCGTAAAGCCGATGCAAAATACGAAGACCATCAGTCTTCTTCTTACGACCTGGAATACTGCTCCTGGTCTAACATTCCCGATATAGACTTTGCTCTGGCTGATGACCACCTATGGACTTTGGGGCAGTTTGTCTGGACAGGTTTTGATTATCTAGGTGAACCCAGTCCATACGATACGGATGCATGGCCCAACCACAGGCTCTATGTTCGGTATTATCGACCTGGCTTCCTTGCCCAAAGACCGGTACTATTTATACCGCAGCGTATGGAACAAACAAGCTGAAACACTTCATATTCTTCCTCATTGGAACTGGGAAGGAAGAGAAGGAAAAGAAGTACCTGTATTCGTCTATACCAACTATCCGACAGCCGAACTTTTCATCAACGGAAAAAGTTATGGGAAACAGACGAAGAACAACCAAAGCGTAGAGAACCGTTACCGCCTGATGTGGCACAACGCCATTTACGAACCGGGAGAAGTAAAAGTCGTGGCATACGATGAACACGGTACGGCTAAAGCAGAAAAGATAATCCGCACGGCAGGCAAACCTCACCATATTGAATTGGTTTCTTCACGCCAGTCGCTCACAGCCGATGGAAAAGATTTGGCTTACGTAACCGTACGTGTTGTGGACAAAGACGGAAATCTCTGCCCCACAGATATGCGCTTGGTGAAATTTAAAGTAAAAGGAGCTGGAAGCTACAAAGCCTCAGCCAATGGAGATCCAACTTGTCTGGATTTGTTCCACCTGCCTCAGATGCACGCCTTCAACGGCATGCTGACTGCAATTGTGCAATCAGGAAAAGAAGCAGGTACCCTTGAGTTACAAGTCACCGCAAAAGGGCTGAAATCAGGAAAGATACAAATCGAAGTAAAATAACCCTCAAAACAACAGCGGGGAAAAGCAACCACGTTATGTCTGCTTTTCCCCGTTTATATTTTCACCCAGCCTGCTATCTGTTCAGGCTTTCCTTAAATTCAACTTCTACAATACGAAGTTCATGATTGGTTTTATCTCCATCTTTCGCCTTAAACAAATCCAATTCATTGGCTACTGGAGCAGCCACTTCCACAATCTGTCCAAAGGCATCATCCTCTTTACTTGAACCCTTCAACCGGATAGTTATTTCAGAAGCAGGAACCGGTTTCACTTTCAGATGAACGTAACCCAGACTTTTTTCAGTTTCTCCGCTCCAAATCAGTTCATCGCCCGCATAAATTTCCAAAGGATAACTGCGCATACGCCATCCTGTAAGTTTCATACATACCTCATCCACACGCGCTATCCTTTCAAGATGATACTTAATCCATGCAGTGGAAGCTTTTCCATCATTTTTCCATTCACTCAATTCATTGTCATCACAACTCTTACAAGCTTCTTCCGTATTTATTCCAGCCTCTGCAGAGAGCACAGCCACATCCACCGCACGATCTATATATATAAGAAGGAGACAAAGGTGTTTCTCCATGATCTAAATTTCCTTCCAAATCATCTCCAGGAATGTATGTACTCAGTCCGTTTTGTACTTCTACAGGAGAAGAAACCAGTTCCAATGAGGCAGAAGCCAATCCTTCTGCTTCAGCTCGTACAACCACCTTCCCTGCTGTAACAGACGAGCGCAATAACGCACGGTTCACCCCACATTCCACAGGAAGTTTTTCCGACAAGATATAATTATCCGGGCCTTGCGCTATACCTCCTCGCCATTCTGCCGGACCTTCTACCGTAAAATGAATCAAATCGTTCGCCAGCGGACAACGATTCCCTTCCGCATCAGCGACCTCCACTTGCAACAACACCAAATCGGCTCCATCGGCTTTCCATCCTTTCGGATGCTGAATGGCAGCTAATTTCAATTTAGCTGGTTTACCTGCGGTTCTTAACTGCATACGCGCAGCTTCTTTTCCGTCATTATACCCCACAGCTTCCAATACTCCAGGAGTGAAGGCGATTTTATCAAAAGTAAACAAAAAATGATAGTCACGCTGAGCCTGTCCCATTGGTTTTCCGTTTAAAAATAACGCCACACTATCCGTATTAGAAACCACATACACAGGCTTGACCACTCCCGGTTCATAATTCCAGTGTCCTACGATATGCAAACGAGGATTTTCCGTATCTACCCATCCGTCCCACATCACTTGATGAGCGAAATAAGAATCTTTCGGAATACGCATCGGGTCTGTATCTCCACTACGCCGGTAATTCTCTACCCCACGAAAATGAGTATTTGTATCTGAAAAAATAATCTTAGCGCCGCCTGAGCTTACCCTTTTCCCTGTCCCCGGACGTTCACGCCAGTAATCAAACCAACGAATCACATTCTCAATGGTGAAAGAGTCCTGATTGCGATTGTATACACTGGCATCTGCCTGTTTTTTCGTTTTTCCGGTGGCCGCAGAATGATAAGCACTGTTTCCTTCTCCATCCTTATGATATGGATAGGAGTAATTATCCCAATACTTGCGTAAGCCTTCATCACGGCAATACTCCATGGCCCACATAGGATGATGAGCACTTTGTTAATATACAACATCTCTCCCCCATACTCGGCATCACGAATATCCAGCATCTCACGAGAACCGATTGCACGCCCACCATGATAATCAAACTCATCACGTATCTTCTTCATCTCCAGCATGTGTTCACGGCTGATTGATTCATTGCCACATTCATAAAAAAGGATACTCGGATTGTTGCGGTTATAGATAATTGCATCCCTCATTACCAGTTTACGCTGTTCCCACTGACGTCCTTTGCAGTCTTTTTCTGCATCTCCTGACGGCATGGCCTGAATCAAACCGACACGGTCGCATGACTCTACATCTTGCTTCCAGGGAGTTACATGCATCCAACGCACCAGATTAGCATTGGCTTTCACCATGAGGCCATTGCTATAATCACTCAACCAGGCCGGTACCGACATTCCTACAGCAGGCCATTCATTACTTGTTCGCTGAGCAAATCCCTTCAACTGAATCACCCGGTCGTTCAACCATACTTTTCCATCAGCAAATCGTGTCTTGCGAAAACCTGTACGCGTAATTACTTCATCCGTTTTCTTTCCCTCTATGCACAAAGCAGTCTTTACCGTATACAGATAGCCATACCCCCCAGCTCCAGAAATGTAAACCCTCTACTTCACTTTCAGCTGAAAGCACTATTTTTTCTCCTGGATTAATTCTTTTCTCCTCGCCACAGAACGCCTTTACAAGCTTCCCGTCACGGTCAAAAAGTTCCACCAGATAACCAACCGTCTGACTTTTCTTTGTTTCATTTTTCACTTCCGATTCGGCATGAATCCGAGCTTTACGAGCACGTACTTGAATATCTTCCGCACAAATATAGACACCCGTAGTTTGCAGATTACTATATAAAGGTAAGGTTTGGTATAGTTTATCCGTCACATGCAACCACACATTCTTGGGTAAGCCTCCATAATTTGCATTAAAATTACGGTTACTCCACTGATACTTCACGTCAGTAGCCTTCTCTGCATAATCCCAATTGTTATCAATACGTGCAGCAATGACATTTTCCTTACCTGGCTTTACAAATGCAGTAAGGTCAAAACCAAAAGCCATCACTCCATTTTCATGCTGACCAACCAGGTGACCGTTCACATACAGATCAATTCCTTGTCGTGCTCCTTCAAATTCAATGAACACCTTTCGTCCTTTTGCATCAGCAGGTAAACGAAAATGTTTTCGATACCATACAATTGTATCGGTAAGATCCTTGATATTCAGTTTGAAAGCTTCATCCTCATTGAATGCATGAGGAAGTGTAACCGACTTCCATTCTGCATCCGAATAGTCCACCTCCTCTGCCTGGATTATATCACCCACCTTTAATTTCCAGTCGCTGTTGAAATTATACTTCTCCCGCTCTGCGGCATGAATATGCCCTAAAGCCATAAAAATGAATAAACATATTAGAATGTACCTCATAGTATTGCCTTTTTAACTATTTAGCAAAGGTATGTTTTTTGTTTCTACAAGGTATAGGAAAAATAGATAGTTAAGATGGAATAAATGATTGTTATCAGAAATTCTTCACATTTAATGGGGGACAAGATTCAAACTAACAGAATTTTATCTGAATAAAAATCCCAAAGGATTAAACAGAAAACCCTTTTACCAATTCTATGTTTTCTTATCTGAATCCATAAGTTTCTCAATCTTCAAACCTACGTTTTAGGGCTGAAAAACATATATTTCCGATAAGCAACACATAAAATTTACAAGCACGAATTCGGCTCTTTGCTATTGAGTTTTCCCAACTATATTAAAACGTACGTTAAGATGTTAAATTAAAAACTTAAAATCAATTCTATTATTAACATTTCAAAAGAAATAAGTACATCACTTCTTCGGAAGAGGTGAAGAAAGCTTTTTAATGCAAAATATACCTATCCACCTGTATCCAATAATCTCGTGCTGATTTTTCCATGTTTCTACACAATTTTACATTGTTTACCCTCTCATACAATTGTACTTTTACATCGCATTCAAAAATGCAAAATACAAAGATATAATGAAACTAACTTTTGTTTAACTTAACCAAATTAGAGGTATGAAAGACAGAACTTATTCTAGTCTGATGCGTTGCGCTTCTAACTTGCAACGCCTGTTCTTCTTAGCCTTGTTCTCTGTTATCGCTATTGGAGCGTATGCACAAGGTAAGACGGTGTCGGGTACGGTACTCGATAAAAGTGGGGAATCTGTAATTGGTGCAAGTGTAGTAGTAAAAGGAACTACTAACGGTACAATTACTGACTTTGACGGTAAGTTTACCTTATCTAATGTACCTAATGACGCTTCACTTGAAATCAGCTTTGTTGGCTACAAGACTCAAGTGATTCCGGTACAAGGAAAAACAACATTTAATGTCACAATGGCAGAAGACACCGAAGTGCTCGATGAAGTTGTCGTAGTAGGTTACGGTGTACAGAAAAAATCGGATGTTACAGGTGCAATGGCACGTGTCGGAGAAAAAGAATTGAAAGCGATGCCTGTTAAAAATGCACTGGAAGGTATGCAAGGTAAAACCGCCGGTGTGGACATTACTTCCAGCCAGCGTCCGGGTGAAGTAGGAAGCATTAATATCCGTGGTGTACGTTCTATCACTGCCGATCAAGGCCCGCTGTATGTAGTAGATGGTATGATTATCCAAAACGGCGGTATCGAAAATATCAACCCGAGTGATATTGAATCTATCGACGTATTGAAAGATGCTTCTGCTACCGCTATTTATGGTTCTCGCGGTGCCAATGGTGTAATCTTGGTTACTACTAAGAAAGGAAAAGAAGGAAAGATTTCATTGAATTATTCAGGAACCGTAACCTTTGAGACCCTGCATGATGTAACAGAAATGATGTCTGCTTCAGAATGGTTGGATTACGCTCGTCTTGCCAAATATAACATGGGATCTTATGCATCTGCAACTCCTGATTACGAAGGCTGATAAAAGCTGCGTTTGGCAGTGTAGCCGCTTCTTGGGCAAACATTGAAAAAGCATGGGAAGGAGGAACTTATGATCCTTCAAAAGTAGGTTCCTATGATTGGGCTTCCAATGGCAAACAAACGGGTATCACTCATGAACATACATTAAGCGCTTCTGGCGGTACTGACAAATTCCAGGGTTATGCTTCATTCGGATATTTAAATCAGAAAGGTACACAGCCTGGACAGGCCTATGAACGCTATACATTAAAAACTTCTTTCGACGCTTCTCCTCTGAGTTTCTTTAAGATGGGTTCTTCAATCAACGCATCTTATTCAGATCAGGATTATGGTTACAGGCTTCACAAAATCAGTTACAGGTTCTGGAGACCTTTATGGAGCATTGAGAAGCATGCTGCCATGGACTGTTCCTTATGATGAAAACGGAGAATACATTCGTAACCCGAATGGCGATGTAAACATCATCAACCCTATTCGTGAACTGGATTACAATACCAACCAGCGCCGTACATTCCGAGCTAATGCCAGCATGTATGCACAAGTAGACTTCGGAAAAATCTGGGAACCACTGGAAGGACTTTCTTATAGAATTCAGTTTGGTCCTGAATTCCAGTATTATACTCTGGGAATAGCCAATGCTGCAGAAGGTATCAACGGAGATGGAAACAATGGAGCTCAATACAAAAATGAACAGAAACGTTCATGGACACTGGATAACTTGATTTATTACAACAAGACATTTGCTGAAAAACATAATTTAGGATTGACTTTGATGCAATCAGCCTCTGCTTATCACTATGAAATGGGTGATATGCGTGCCACTAATGTTGCTTCATCAGAAGAATTATGGTATAATATGTCTACAGCTGGTACATTAAGTTCATTCGGCACTGGATTGACAGAAACCCAGATGACTTCTTACATGATTCGTGCAAACTACGGATTCATGGATAAATACTTATTGACCGCATCTATGCGTTGGGATGGTGCTTCACAGTTAGCTCCAGGACATAAATGGGCAAGCTTCCCTTCTATGGCGTTGGCATGGCGCCTGGATCAGGAAAATTTCCTGAAAGACGTTAACTGGTTAAGCCAATTGAAATTGCGTCTTGGATTTGGTATCACAGGTAATGCCGCTATTGCAGCTTATGCCACTAAAGGAGCTATTACCGGATTATACTACAACTGGGGACAAACAGATTCTTCATTAGGATATGTTCCTTCAGATCCTTCTGCAAAAAATCCGGCTAAGATGGCTAATCAGGATTTAGGATGGGAAAAAACAACTCAGTACAACGTAGGTATCGATTATGGATTCTTTAATAACCGCTTAAGTGGTAGCATTGATGCCTATAAGACTAAGACCAATGACTTGTTGCTCGGTATGACGATTCCTTCATTAACAGGTTACACTTCTACATATGCCAACGTAGGAAAGACATCCGGATGGGGTATTGACTTACAGGTAAATGCCATTCCTGTTCAAACAAAAGATTTCTCTTGGAATACTACATTGACATGGTCTATAGACCGTAACAAGATTGAACAGTTATCTAATGGAAGAACTGAAGATGTAAATAACAGATGGTTTGTAGGTGAAGAAATCGGTGTATACTATGATTATGTATATGATGGAATCTGGAAAACATCTGAAGTCTGAAGAAGCAGCAAAATATGGTCGTAAACCTGGTCAGATTAAAGTAAAAGATTTAAATCAGGATAGTTCTATTGATGCCACAAACGACCGTCAGATTGTCGGTAAAGTACGTCCTGACTGGACTGCCGGATGGAATAATACATTCAGCTACAAGAATTTTGAACTTTCATTCTTTATCCTTTCACGTTGGGGCTTTACCGTTCCACAAGGGCTGCCACTCTTGACGGCCGTTACATGATGCGTAAATTGGACTATTGGGTAGCTGGCACCAACGAAAATGCACAATATTACTCTCCGGGTTCAAATGGAGAGGCTACAGATACATACAGCTCTTCTATGAACTATCAGGATGGTTCATACATCAAAGTACGTAATATTTCTTTGGGATATAACTTTACTTCTAAGCAACTGAAAAATGTAGGATTGAACAATCTTAAAGTATACGTACAGGCCATGAACCCATTCACTATTTATAAAAGGCTTGTGACTGGTTGGATACTGATTTGCTTAACTATGATAATAACACTAAAACATTTGGTTCTGCAACAACTCTGAAGAGCTTTTTGTTATCGGTGTTAATATTGGATTCTAATCATAAAATTAAGGAACTATGAAACTAAATAAAATATTATATACTGCATTAATGATCAGTTCTATGGGAAGCAGTCTGTCTTCATGTAAAGATTCTTTCCTGGATGAAGAACTAATTACCCAATATAGTACCGACCGATTTGAAACCCAAGAAGGTCTCGATGAACTGGTTACCGGTGCATATCAGAAATTGAAATTTAAATACAACTACGTTTGGGCAATCGAATGCTACAACATGGGAGTAGATGAATTTACCGATGCAAACAATACTATGCCTGCATGGAATCACTACAGCCAAGACTTGAACTCAGCGGAAACTGGAGCTAACCAATCGGTTTGGGATAATTTCTATGGCTTGGTAGAACCGGCAAATATCATCATTGCCAATATGCCTCAATATTACGATAAAAATAGTGCTACCTATAAAACCCGTTTGGGAGAAGGCTATTTTTAAGAGCGTTTGCCTATTTTGAACTGGTTAAACAATTTGGCGGTGTGCCCCTTAAGCTAACCCTTCAACCAGTGTAGAGACCTATTTCACACGCGCATCTGAAGAAGATGTTTACAAACAGATTATCAGCGACTTCCAAGAAGCTTATAACTTGTTGCCAGAAAGCCCAGAGCAGACAGGCCGTATTACAAAATATGCCGCTGCCCATTTTTTAGCTAAAGCACATCTGTTCCGTGCTTCTGAGTTACTACAGTGGATGGAACTCAAGCTATGTTGCTGAAGACTTGGACGCCGTAATTCAGTATGGTTCGGAAGTGGTAAACAAACACCCGATATGTACTAACTACGTAGCACTTTGGGACTACCAGGAACCTAATGGAGCAAATGAAAAAGTCAGTGAAGTCGTATTGGCAGCACAGTTCTCAAACGATGAATCTACATGGGGACGTTACGGTAATCAGATGCATCTGTATTACCCATCTGTATACCAGGATATACAGGGAACTAAACGTGACATCTCTGGTGGCCGTGAATTCTCTTATGTAAGTGCAACTGAATATACCATGCAGGTATTCGACCGAGTTAATGACTCCAGATTCTGGAAATCATTTATTACTTGCTATGGAGCAAACTACACAGCCGGAGCACCTACATGGACTGAAGAAGATATAAATAACGGCGCACCCGCAGGTGTTAATGTGGGAGATAAGCGTTTTATCGCTGGAGAAGTAGGTATCAAATATATCGTTAACGAACCGGGAGACGACCGTTTTGAAAACTACTCAACAGGGGCAGCTGATATCAAAGTAAAGAAAAATGGAGAGATTTGTGCACCACACACATTTGTACGTTATTTCAAAGGTGAAAATCAGCCTGAACTGGAACCTCTCTACACACACAGGAAACTATTATAACATTATTCCTCACAAACGCTCTGTTGCATTGTCTAAGTTCCGTGACGGTTCGCGTAACTCTATTGGTTCTCAGTTTGGAACTCGTGATGCCATTATCGCACGTTCAGCTGATGATGTGCTAATGGTAGCAGAAGAACCTTATATCCGTAAAGGAGAAAGCCATTATGCAGACGCTATCACCTGGATTAACCAATTGCGTGACCGTGCTGCCTATAAAGAAGGTGAAGACAGAAGTGTAAACGTGGATGGTGGTCAATCTTACAAAAACAACACATACTGCTCCGGAAAAGGAGGAGGTTACTCTGCTGACGGAGCCATCTATTCTGAACAGAACACTTATTATGAATCTAATAACCTGGAAGGACAGGAAAGTGTTTACAATGCACAGTCATCTCTTTCAGGCATGCACCTGAACAGCGTAGACGATGTATATAATTCTCAAACAGATGCACCTATCTATCAGGCACTGAATTGCACTAGCAATGCAGAAAAAATGATGTGCTTCTTGTTGAACGAACGTACACGTGAACTTTGTGGTGAAGGATATAGATGGGAAGACCTGGCACGTACAAAAACTCTTGATGCACGCTGGCATGCATTTAACGACGGTGTAAGCCGCGGTATCGGTGAGTTTAACCCAGACAAACATTACTATCGCCCAATTCCACAATCATTCCTTGATGGTATCACAAATGAGAGTGGAGCAGCTTTGACCAATGAGGAAAAACAAGCAATGCAGAATCCTGGCTATTAACCAAAACCTTATTTTTCCATACAATTTTAAGAGACGCTTTTCAAAAAAGAGAAGCGTCTCTTTTTTATACAAATTTACAGCAACATGTACAATACTCCAGTCCCTAAGACAGATGCTTTCCCGTACTTTGTAAAATGATTATTTTTCCAATAAAACTATGAAGAAACTGTGGTTAATAGGACTTTTGATGTATAGTCCGTTTACGATGAATGCACAATCCGGAACGACATCCGGACTGGACAAAAGCCATTTCAGCAAATACTGGAAGGTGGAATCCGAATCTCCTGACTATAAAGTTTCCTTTTCAGGAGATACCTGTGAAATTTTATCTCCTAAAGGACTGACTCTGTGGAGAAAAGAAAAAATGTCGGGCAACGTCACCATTGAATACGATGCCTGTGTGGCAGTAGAAGGGAAACCAGGTGACAGACTAAGCGACTTAAACTGCTTCTGGATGGCTTCCGACCCGAAAGCTTCTGACATCTGGAAACGCATGAACTGGCGAAACGGAGTTTTCGTAAACTGCTACAGCCTTCAGCTGTATTATCTGGGATATGGAGGTAACTACAATTCTACCACTCGTTTCCGCCGTTATGACGGCAATGAAGCCGCGGTAACAGATGAAAAGGTACGTCCTTCCATTTTGAAAGAATACAAAGACCAAGATAATCTGTTGACAGCAAATAAATGGTATCACATTAAGATTCAAAATACAGACAACAGGGTACGCTATTACATCGATGGAAAATTACTTGTCGACTTTTATGACCCGTCACCGTTGACTTCCGGCTGGTTCGGTTTCCGTACCACATTGTCCCGAACCCGTATTACTAATTTCAAGTACTCCATTGAAAAAGAAAAAGCTACTGAAGCTCCTTTACACTGGATTGGAAAGGTTCCAGAACAAGCACGCCCCATCAGTTTTGGAGTTCCGTTCAAACAAGGTAAAGTAAAATCAGGTACCCCCTTGTGTGTACAAACTGAAAACGGAGAATTAGTGGAGGCCGACACATGGACCACGCATACTGGCCCGATGGATCGTAAAATGGGCAGGTATGGCTGCTGTTATTCGGGTAATACCCGTTCAGTAAAAGTAATACCTTCTTCTAAAAAGAAAAAAACGACCAATACAGAAGAAATTCATGTCACAGAATCCGATAACCAACTGACTATAGCCACTGGAAAAATTACTGCTTTTATCCCTAAATCTGGAACTTGTATTCTAGACAGTCTTCTGTATAGGAATGTGAAAGTAGGTGGAAAGGCGGATTTAATTGCCAGCACACAAGATTCTCCATCACGAGAAGATGCCACTGAGATTCATTATCAGTCATTCAATAGCCTCATCAAAAAAGCCGTAATTGAACAGCAAGGAAAAATACGTACTACCATCAAACTGGAGGGTGTACAGCAGGGAAAAGACGGACGTGAATGGCTTCCGTTCACTCTGCGTATGTATTTTTACGCAGGAAATGAGCAAATCAAAATGGTACACTCTTTCATCTACGATGGAGACCAAAACAAAGATTTTATCCGCTCACTAGGAGTACGATTCCAAGTTCCGATGAGAGAGGATTTATATAACCGTCATGTAGCCTTCGCCGGTGCCGACGGAGGTGTATGGAGCGAACCGGTTAAACCGCTGGTGGGAAGAAGAATCCTGACACTCGACAAAGACCAAAGCTGGCAGAAACAACAGATGGAAGGAAAACGCATTCCTGAATACCAGCGTTTTGATGCAAAAAACAGAAGTTTGATTGACAATTGGGCAGCATGGGATAATTTCCGTCTCTCTCAACTTACAGACAATTCTTTCAGCATCCGCAAACGGGCTACAGAAGACAGTCCCTGGATTGGTACTTTTACCGGCACACAAGCCGGAGGATATGCTTTTGCCGGTGATGTCAGTGGAGGAATAGGAGTTGCCTTACAGGATTTCTGGCAAGCTTATCCTTCTACCCTGGAAGTACAATATGCACGTAGCCAGGAAGCTTCACTGATTGTCTGGTTATGGAGTCCGGAGTCAGAAGCTATGGACTTAAGACACTATGACAAGGTGGCACATGACCTGATAGCCAGCTACGAAGACGTACAGGAAGGAATGAGTACCCCCTATGGTATTGCTCGCACACACACACTGACCGTTGTTCCACAAGCTGCTTATCCAGGTAAAGCCGGCATCGCAGAAACGGCACAGATTCTATCAGAAGCAGCTCCACTGATGTGTACACCGGAATATCTCCATGCCTGCCGGGCTTTTGGCATCTGGTCATTACCTGACAGAAGTAATCCGCAGCGCAGTAAGGTAGAAGACCGCCTGAATGCTTATATCGATTTATATCAAAACGCTATTGCCCAACATAAATGGTATGGTTTTTGGAACTATGGTGACTTAATGCATGCTTACGATCCGATACGTCACTCATGGAGATACGATGTAGGCGGATTTGCGTGGGATAACACCGAACTGGCATCCAACATGTGGCTATGGTATAATTTCCTGCGTACAGGACGGCAGGACATCTGGAAAATGGCAGAAGCCATCACACGTCATACGGCAGAAGTGGATGTATACCACATCGGTCCCAATGCAGGCTTAGGAAGCCGTCACAACGTCAGTCACTGGGGATGCGGTGCAAAAGAGGCTCGTATCAGTCAGGCCGCTTGGAATCGTTTCTATTATTACCTGACCACAGACGAAAGAGCCGGCGACTTAATGAAAGAAGTAACCGATGCAGACCAGAAGCTATATACACTCGATCCGATGCGTTTGGCCGAGCCAAAGAGCCAGTTCCCATGCAGCGCACCTGCCCGATTACGCATCGGTCCCGACTGGTTGGCCTACGCTGGTAACTGGATGACTGAATGGGAACGTACGCAAAATACGAAGTACTGCGACAAGATTATCACAGGCATGAAGAGCATTGCAGCCCTGAAAAATGGATTGTTCACCGGAAATATGGCCTTAGGATATGACCCGGCAACTGGAGTTATCAGTTATGAGGGCGATCCCAATAGACAGAATACCAATCACCTGATGACGATCATGGGAGGCTTTGAAATAATGAATGAAATGCAGGAAATGATTCAGGTTCCGGAGTTCAACAAAGTATGGCTGGAACATGCACGTGACTACAAACAAAAAGCACTCGAAATAACACGTAACCGCTTCCGGGTTTGCAGACTAATGGCATACGCTGCATCCCATCTGTATGACCCGAAAACAGCCGCAGAGGCCTGGAAAGATTTATGGAGCAAACTGGAACATACTCCGGCACCGGAATTCAAGATAGAAAAAGTGCTTCCTCCAGAAGTCCCGGCAGCTATGGATGAATGTAAGACAATCAGCACCAATGATGCTGCATTGTGGAGTCTGGATGCGATTTATATGCAGGAGGTAATTCCGCAATAACACCACATTAATAGATAACAAAAACGGCTTTAAATGACAGGAAAACATCATTTAAAGCCGTTTTTTACATCCTATATTTTCTCTCTTCTAAAATTTGAAGACCAATACACCGGCTGTAGCAATATTAGGAGTACCAATCAACACTTTTGCTCCTTGAGGAAGTGCAAACTGATAAGGCTGGTCACTATAGTTTAGCACTATACCTAATCCGTTACGGTATTCCATTGTCACACCGTAAGGTAAATTCATTACTTCGATTTGCAGACGACTATACAACTTATCCAAAACCTGACGCTCCAAAGCCCCGTCTGAACTGTCTACTCCGATATAAGTCACAGACCCCTTTCCTAATTTACGGAAAGTAACCGCAGGTTTTCCTTCATAAAATTCATTCGTATAAGTAGCCCAAACCTCATTGGAAGCACTGGGTTGCAAAATCTCTCCCCAAGTATTCCAAGTATAAACCTTTCCATCCATCTTTACTTGTCCTGGATCTTGAGGCAACAACAAGTCATAAAACTCCATGTGATTCCCGGTCAACTCATCAATCATTGAACCAAAAGGAGCCTCCGGTAAACGTCCAAAACGGTCTTTCTGTGCGGTACGGCAAGTCAGCACCAAGTTTCCTCCTTCTTCCACATATTTTTTCCACCTTGCTACCAGTTCTTTATCGGCCAACTGATATGCGGGAACTATCATCACCGGATATTGTGAGAAATCTTTCTCTTCAGAAATAAAATCTACAGGAGCTGCATAAGACTTAAGTGTACGATAATATTTATCTACATGAGCAAAAGTATTCCATGTTGCATTCTGTTTCTGACGGTCAATACTCCAATAATTTTCCGGATTCCATAAAATAGCTGTCTTCCGTTTCAGATAGGTTTCCGGTTTATCTTCCTTCGGGCGATAATCTTTTCTCAAAGAACGGATTTCTTTCATAAACTGTTCATACTCTCGTCCGCCAGGTGTCACAGTCACACCGTCTGTGCCCACAATACCATAATGGTACTGCTCAGTTCCATACAAAGGCTGACGATAGCGATACGTACAGATAAAATCAGAGCCTCCGGCAAATACACTCCATAACCACAAACGGACAGCACCCGGCAAGGGTTGAGGATTGATACTTCCCCAGTTTACCTGTCCCGGCTGCAACTCCATTACCCCGTAAATACCATTTACCGGACGGAAAAAGTCATTTGCCATGGCAATCCGTAAAGGATTTCCCACACGATATCCTCTACGACCGATACCTTCATTGTCACCATATACCATATAGCGGGTATAGCTGACAAAATCCAAGTCCTTGCTACCTCCAATATGTCCTTTATCATAATCTGGAATATAATTGGTAGTCACCCACTGGTTCTTGGCATATTTCTTGATTAACCTGCATTGTTCATTCAAAAAGTCATTAGTCTGCTTGGCTGCAAACCAACGATAATCTAGAATCTGATGATGATTCATAAACATCTGGGCGGTTTTAGGCAAGGTAATTTCCTCAAACCGAGAATAGACTTCACTCCAGAAGGCAGTGCCCCAGGCTGCATTCAGTTCCTGAATATTGTGATGGTATTTCTCTTTCAAGAATTCCCGGAAAGCTTCTTCTGCTGCCTGATTATAGTCAAATTGTACAGTAGGCTCATTATCCAGCTGCCAACCAATTATGCGCGAATCCTTTCCATAATGGCGGGCCAGTTCTTCAATCATACGATAAGCGAGTTTCCGGTAAACAGGAGAAGCAAAAGAAGCATGCTGGCGTGCCCCATGATCTTGCACAGTACCGTCTTCGGACTTCAGCAAAACCTCCGGATATTTACGGCTTAACCATACAGGAGGAGTAGCTGTAGAAGTGCACATCACGACCTTCAAATCATATTTGGCCGCCAAGGCAACTGCCCGGTCCAGCCAAGAAAAATCATATACCCCCTCCTGTGGCTCAAGCTGCGCCCAAGCGAATTCTGCAAAATGAGTAAATTCAAATCCTAGTTCATGCATCTGTTTCAGGTCGCGTTCCCATTGACTTTCATCCCAATGTTCCGGATAATAATAAGCTCCTGTCAAGGTCAAATCTTTGTCATTAAACCAGGTATGCTGAGCAAAAACTCCCCCATAGAACAAGCATCCGCATACCATTGCAAGCAAACGTTTTTTCATCGTATTCAAGTATTAGTTTTGAAATGTATTACTCTTGCAAAGGTAGAAGGAAATCACAATCAGCCTGCATGATAGCTCATTTTTTTCAGGAAAGTGTATGATAATCGAGGAACATGTATAATAATCCATGCTCCTTTCGATTCAAGATGCGTAACTTTGCTGAAACAAGGACAACATTTTATCAAGAACTATGAATTCACTGAAATCATTTGTGACTGGATTTTTTTTATGGAGCATTTTGGGGGAATTTCTGCTCAAAACAAAGCACTTTCTTTCTCTATACCCGATGGTTCAGGTACACTCAGACTAGGCATTATTGAAAACGACTCAAGCCGATGGCTGGATGAGAAACAGACACAGCTGCATATCGATTGCCATCCACTCAGTGATACAAAAGGATTCATCCTGGAAATCGAAAATAAGAGAGAAGATATTACATTGGGATGGGCTTTTGGAGGATGCGATGCGACCACTCCAGAAACAGATATTGAACCTCAATATTGCGAAGACAATGTTTTCAATGTAGAAGGTACACAAGTTACAGTCTACCACGGAAAAGTTATGCAACTAAAAGTGACCAATCTTATAGTTCCCTCAGGCTTCTTCCATTCGTTTATCCGACGGACACAAGCAACATACTCCGTTGGCACTTTTCACATCCGGAAAGAAAACGGATGCTCCCGTACTGGCAGCAACCTGCCTGATTCGTAAAGGAGAAAAAGTGTACTTCTGTGCATACAAGCAAAATGCAAAGGCCGACTATGCCGACTACATGTTACCAGCATTGTTTTACCAAGAAAAGCAACAACCATGAATAAGAAAATCATCATTTGCTTGTGGATTTTGTTTCTCTGTACAAACATACTGCAAGCAAAAATTTATAACGTAAAAGATTTCGGAGCCGTAGGCGACGGACAGCACATTGATTCTGAAGCCATCAATCAGGCTATCGTGCAAAGGCTGCCCGCGAAGGAGGGGGAACAATATATGTTCCTGCTGGAGAATATGCCTGTTATTCTATCCGACTTGCCAGCCAGATTCATCTGTATCTGGAACAAGGTGCTACAATTGTGGCTGCTTTCCCTACGGCCGAAAAGGGATATGACAAAGCAGAATCCAATCCCCATAACAGCTATCAAGACTTCGGACACAGTCACTGGAAGAATTCCCTTATCTGGGGAATTAACCTGAAAGATATTACAATCAGTGGTCCAGGAAAGATTGACGGAAAAGGATTGACACGCGAAGAAAGCCGACGCGACGGAGTAGGCAATAAAGCCATCAGCCTGAAAGAATGCAAGAATGTTACACTGAAAGATCTGTCTATGTTTCGTTGTGGTCACTTTGCCCTACTGGCTACTGGAGTAGACAACTTGACCATCGATAACCTGAAAGTAGATACCAACCGTGACGGATTTGACATCGACTGTTGCAAAAATGTACGTATCAGCCGATGCAGCGTCAATACTCCATGGGATGATGCTATTGTACTAAAATCATCTTATGCGTTAGGCTACTTTAAAGATACAGAAAACGTAACAATCTCCGACTGTTACGTCAGCGGATACGATCGCGGAACTATGCTCAGCGGTACTTGGGAACTGGATGAGCCTCAGGCACCGGACCATGGCTACCGTACAGGACGTATCAAACTGGGTACAGAATCTAGTGGAGGATTTAAGAATATCACCGTAACCAACTGTATTTTTGAACACTGCAGGGGACTGGCTTTGGAAACGGTAGACGGAGGGCATCTGGAAGACATCGAAATCAGCCATATCACCATGCGACACATTGTCAATGCCGGTATCTTTCTCCGCCTGGGAGCCCGTATGCGAAGCCCCGAAGGAACTCCAGCCGGAAGTATGAAGCGTATCCGTATCAGTCACATTAATGTATACAATGTAGACTCCCGTTATTCTTCCATTATCAGCGGTATCCCTAATGGGATTATAGAAGATGTTACCTTCGACCACATTCACTTGTATTATAAAGGAGGATATACAAAAGAAGATGGAAAAAGAGAGCTTCCGGAACAAGAAAAGGTATATCCTGAACCATGGATATTCGGTACTATCCCGGCAAAAGGCTTCTACATTTCACATGCTAAGAATATCTCGTTTCATCATATCAACTTCTATTATGAGAAACCGGATGGACGTCCTTTATTCGTAACCAAAGATGTAGAAAACATCCGCTTTACAGATATTCGGGAGAATGGAGAAGACGTTTCAATCACAATAAATCAATAATCAAATATCACATAAAATGAAGACACAAAGGAAATGGCTCATGACATTGGCTGCCTGCAGCCTGGGAGTGCTCAGCTCCGCACAAACGAATTATGATTTCAGTAAACTGCAGCGAGAAAAACTCGGAAGAGGAGTTGTCGCCGTCAGAGAGAATGCACAAAAAGTAGCAGTTTCATGGAGATACCTTTCTTCCGACCCAATGGAAACCGCATTCAATGTTTACCGGAACGGAAAAAAGATTGCACAAGTTCCAGCTGGAACAGGAACTTTTTATACAGACAATTATGCAGGAAACCAGAAAGCAGTCTATATGGTAAAACCCGTGATCAATGGGAAAGAGACTTCAAATGAAGGAAGCTATACCCTTCCGGGAAATGCTCCTTCAGGATACATTGACATTCCACTGGACAAACCCGCAGACGGTGTTACACCGACCGGAGAAAAATACAGCTACAGTCCCAACGATGCCTCCATCGGAGATGTAGATGGAGATGGAAACTATGAAATTATCCTGAAATGGGACCCATCAAACGCACACGACAATGCACATGACGGTTATACAGGAAATGTTTATTTTGACTGTTATCGCCTGACCGGAGAAAAACTATGGCGCATTGATATGGGAAAGAACATACGTGCCGGTGCTCACTACACCCAGTTTATGGTATATGACCTGGATGGAGACGGAAAAGCTGAAATCGTGATGAAAACTTCCGACGGAACCATAGATGGAAAAGGAAAAGCAATCGGAGATGCCACGGCCGACTATCGTGAACCAGGAAATCCCAACCAGCCTAAAGGAGGAGATTTTCCTCCCAATGATCCTCGAGGTAAAGGAAAACCTACAGACCCTCTTCGTAACCAAGGACGTATCCTGACTGGAAACGAATACCTGACTGTCTTCAACGGACTGACAGGCGAAGCTATGCAAACCATTGACTATATTCCATTACGTGGCGATTTGAAAGGCTGGGGAGACGAGCGTGCCAACCGCAGTGACCGTTTCCTGGCTTGTGTAGCTTATCTGGACGGAGTTCATCCTAGCGTAGTCATGTGCCGTGGATATTATACACGTACCGTACTGGCTGCATTCGACTGGAACGGAAAAGAACTGAAAAACCGCTGGGTATTCGACAGCAACAACCCGGGATGTGAGAAATATGCCGGACAAGGCAACCATAACCTCCGTGTAGGAGATATTGATCAGGACGGATGCGATGAAATCGTATATGGCTCTTGTACATTCGACCACGATGGAAAAGGACTTTATTCCACAGGAATGGGACACGGAGATGCCATGCACCTCACTCAATTTGATCCGGCTTCAGCCAGTCTGCAAGTATGGGCCTGCCATGAAAACCGGAAAGACGGTTCTTCATTCCGAGATGCAAAAACCGGAAAAGTATTGCTTCAATATCCCGACAAGACCGATGTAGGACGTTGTATGGCTGCCGAAATTGACCCGACAAGTCCCGGTGTAGAAATGTGGTCACTAGCCTCAGGAGGAATTCGTAACATCAAAGGAGAAGTAGTGGCAGAAAAAGTTCCCGGACTGTCTTACAACATGGCAGTATGGTGGGATGGTGACTTGCTCCGTGAACTGCTTGACAAAGGGAAAGTAAGCAAATACGACTGGAAAAACAAATGTTGCAATACCATCTTTACATTTGAAGGATGCGCATTTAACAATGGTACCAAATCTAATCCCTCACTTCAGGGCGACCTTATCGGTGACTGGAGAGAAGAGGTGCTGGTTCGTACCGAGGACAACAAGTCTCTCCGCTTGTACGTAACCACAATTCCTACTGAGTACCGCTTCCAAACTTTCCTGGAAGACCCTGTATATAGAATCAGTATTGCTACACAGAACGTGGCTTACAACCAGCCTACCCAGCCTGGTTTCTATATCGGACCGGAACTGAAAGGCACTTTCAGAGGATATACATTCAAATAACCCATTACGCTTACATTTAAAACTAGTTATATGAATAAACTCGTCTTAAACTTCGCACTGCTGGCGGCTCTTTCTGCCGGTCTTAGTGCCCATGCACAAAAGAAAAAGGAAGTCATCAATGACTCCAATACTCCGCTTCATCTTTTGCAGCCTGATTATCAGGTAGGGTATGGTATTGTATCAGCAGAAGACATCAAAAAAGACATGGACCGTGTCTTGAGATATCTGGAAAGTAACACACCGACCAGAGTGGTTGACAAACGCAACGGAAAAGTCATTACCGACTATGCGAACATGGATACCAATGCACAATTGGAAAGAGGTACTTTCCGTCTGGCCAGTTATGAATGGGGAGTTACTTATTCCGCCATGCTGGCTGCTGCAGAAGCTACGGGTGACGAAGCCTACAAAAAATATGTATACGACCGCTTCAAATTCTTATCGGAAGTAGCTCCTTACTTTAAGAAAGTATATGAAAAATACGGTACAACCGATGCACAGATGCTTCAGATTCTGACTCCTCACGCCTTGGATGATGCAGGAGCCGTATGTGCGGCAATGATGAAGGCACAGATGAAAGACAAAAGCCTGAAATTGCAGGACATGATTGACAATTACTTCCATTTCATCATGTACAAAGAGCATCGTCTGGCCGATGGAACATTTGCCCGTAACCGCCCTTACCACAACAACACATTGTGGTTGGACGACATGTTCATGGGCATCCCCTCTGTTGCTCTGATGGGACGCTATGCATCCGACCACAATGACAAATATTATCAGGAAGCCGTACGCCAGGTACTGCAGTTTGCAGAGCGCATGTTTGTTCCGGAAAAAGGCTTGTTCCGTCATGGATGGGTAGAAGGAATGAAAGATCATCCGGCTTTCCACTGGGGACGTGCCAACGGATGGGCTATTCTTACTATGTGTGAAGTGCTGGATGTACTTCCGGCCGACTATCCCGGACGCGATAAAATTATCAGCCTGTTGCAGGCACACGTTCGCGGACTGGCTGCCTGTCAAAGCAAAGACGGTTTCTGGCATCAGCTGCTCGACCGCAATGATTCTTACCTGGAATCTTCTGCCACTGCCCTCTACGTATACTGTATAGCACATGCCATCAACAAAGGATGGATTGACGCCATGGCATACGGTCCGGTAGTGCAACTGGGATGGCATGCCGTATCTTCTGCCATCAACGCCCAGGGACAGGTAGAAATGACCTGCGTAGGAACTGGTATGGGATATGACCCGGCATTCTATTACTACCGCCCGGTAAATGTATATGCAGCCCACGGTATGGTCCTGTCATCTGGGCCGGAGCCGAAATGCTCAATTTACTGAAGCACCAGCATCCGCGTATGAACGACAGCGCCGTACATTTCTATCCTACAGAACAGCAGACGAAAGAACCTATCTTCTTCTATTCTGAGCCGGGAAATCCGCGTGAATTTGTAGCAGGAGTAAGCCGTATCAACGAAAAGAGTCCTGTCGCTTTCCTGATTGGAGACTCTACCGTAAAATGTGGAGCAGGCAACGGAGGAGATAACAAATGGGGATGGGGAAGCTACTTGCAAAATTACTTTGACACAACCCGCATCAGCATTGAAAACTGTGCATTGGGAGGAAGAAGCAGCCGTACTTATTTCACGGAAGGCCTTTGGAACCGTGTACTTCCTGCCATCAAACCGGGTGATTATGTATTGATTGATTTCGGACACAATGACGGAGGCCCGATGAATACCGGACGTGCACGCGCTTCTCTGCCAGGCACTGGAGATGACTCTAAAAAGTAGTCATGGAAAAAGACGGAAGCACGGAAAAAGTATACAGCTTCGGCCACTACATCCGTATGTATATTCGCCAGGCAAAAGCTAAAGGAGCAAAAGTCATCGTGATGTCACACACTCCGGGTAACCGCTGGACCGACAATCACATGAACCGCTGCGATAAGACTTACGGCAAATGGTCAAAAGAAGTAGCAGAACAGGAAGGTGTAAGGCTTTATTGACTTGAACGACCTGACTGCCAAGAAATTTGAAGCCATAGGAAAAGAAAAGACTGCCACTTACTATGCAGACTCTGTACACAACACTCAGGAAGGTGCTGTATTGAATGCAGAATCTGTGGTAGAAGGTATCCGTTCGCTCCAGAATTGCGACCTGAAAGACTATCTGAAATAAGCATTTACAGATAAAATCAATGCCCCGCACTGCCAATTCAGTACGGGGCATTTTTTATGAGATACTATTTCTTTTTTATTTCTGGAATTCAGCCCAGTCTGTCAAACGCATGTCACCTTTATTGATAAACACCTGATGCATACCCAACGCTGCAGACAGGCTGTGACAGGTTTGTCCTTTCGTAGAAATCTTCAAGTAATCCCAAAGTAGCTGCTTGTAATCAGGATGTGCACAGTTTTCAATCACCGCTTCCGCACGTTCCATCGGACTCCTTCCACGTAAATCGGCTATACCCTGTTCAGTAATAATAACATTTACCGAATGCTCGCTGTGGTCCAAATGAGAAACCATCGGTACAATAGAACTGATACAACCTCCCTTGGCCGTTGACGGACAAGAGAAAATAGAAATGTAGGCACTGCGGTAAAGTCGCCGGAACCTCCGATACCATTCATCATCTTGGTTCCACAAATATGAGTGGAATTGACATTTCCATAAATATCTGCTTCAATGGCAGTATTCATAGATATCACACCAATACGACGAACCACTTCCGGACAGTTGGAAATTTCAGAAGGACGCAACACCAGTTTATGGCGGAAAAAGTCCATATTATCGTAAATATCTTGCAAACAATCATTCGTCACACTCAAAGAGCAAGTGCTACCAAACTTGATTCTACCCTCTTTCACCAGTTTAATAACGGAATTCTGAATCACTTCAGTGTACATCTCAAAAGGAGGAATGCTGGGATCCTTACCCAATGCGCTCAACACGGCATTGGCAATATTTCCTACTCCCGATTGTAAAGGAAGGAATGTAGAAGGAATAATTCCCTTACGCATATCTGAAGCTAAAAACTCAGCCACATTCTGACCGATTTTATCCGTCACTGGGTCAGATTCATGGAAACCACGTGCCTCATCCGGTATATTCGTTTCTACCACACCCACAATCTTGGAAGGATCGACCTGAACATAAGGAAGACCAATACGGTCGCTAGGACGTACGATAGGAATCGGACGGCGATAAGGAGGACGCTCCATTTCATACAAATCGTGCATGCCTATCAGGCTTTTACTATGCGCCGCATTCAATTCCACAATAATTTTATCAGCCAATCGAGCGATAGTAGGTGTAATACCTACTCCTGCAGTCAGGTAAATACGTCCGTCTTCCGTAATTTCACAAGCTTCTATGATGGCTACATTCACATGCCCCAAAAAGCCAGAACGCAAACGTTGAGCCACTTGTGAGAGGTGAATGTCTGTATAATTGATTTCGCCGTTATTCACAGCCTTGCGGAAATCTGTATTAGTGGTATAAGGAGCACGGAACTTAATGGCGTGCGCACGCGTCAACATCCCGTCACAAGAATCTCCCGTAGAAGCTCCCGTTATCACACCTATCCGAAAAGCTTCTCCCCTTGCATGCTTTTCTTCTGCTATTTTCGCTAACTCTGCAGTCACAGCTTTCGGACTTCCGGCAGGGGTGAAGCCACTCAGTCCAACAATGTCTCCATCCTTAATATAGCTGGCAGCTTCGGCTGCCGTAATAAAGTTAAAGCTCATAGTATCAAGTGTTTTTTATGTTAGTATTAAAAAAGTTAGTCAATCAGTCATATTTACGACGAAAAATTTCAGAATAGATAAAAGCCCTACGTGCATCTGCTGCATTACGAAAAGCTATTTCAGGCTTCTGCTCCTCTTTTTCGGTACATTCAATGCTTGTTCTTTCGGAGTGGAAGGTTTGACAGAAGTGTATCTCCGTTTCTTCCTTGCTTCGGGTACAGGAGCTGGTATCACTTCTTCAGGAATCTCCTCTTCTACAGAAAAAGATGCTGCCGGAGGTGCCTGTCTTACGGTCTTTGCACGCTTCGGCTTCTTCTGTTTTTGAGTCCTGACCTGAAAAAGTCCCCAGCCAATTATACCTAAAAAAACAAGAACTTGAATTATATCCATAAATATTAAGTGTTAAGGTTTTCTTCAAAGATACGAATAAAATCTATATCTCCCACCCTTTTTATGGAAGTTAACCAAGAAACAGATATCTTTGCAAGCAAATTTTTAATATAGAAAACCTTATGACAAAAGAAGCTACAGGAGCAGACTTTAAATCTGCAACTGAACACGAAAACAAGAAATTGTTTATCGAGACCTACGGATGCCAGATGAATGTGGCAGACAGTGAAGTAATTGCATCTATCATGCAAATGGCTGGATATTCTCCTTGCGACACACTGGAGGAAGCCGATGCCGTATTCATGAACACCTGCTCTATCCGCGACAATGCGGAACAGAAAATCCTGAACCGACTGGAATTTTTCCATTCTTTGCGCAAAAAGCGGAAAAACCTGATTGTGGGCGTACTGGGATGCATGGCCGAGAGAGTGAAAAATGAGCTGATAGAAAAGCATCATGTAGACCTGGTAGCTGGTCCGGATGCCTATCTGACCCTCCCGACCTGATTGGAGCTGTAGAAGCAGGCGAAAAAGCCATCAATGTGGAACTTTCTACTACGGAAACGTACCGCGACGTGATACCTTCACGCATTTGCGGAAACCATATTTCAGGCTTTGTTTCCATCATGCGAGGATGCAACAATTTCTGCCATTACTGTATTGTGCCTTACACACGCGGACGGGAACGCAGCCGTGACGTAGAAAGTATCCTGAACGAAGTACGCGACCTGCAACGAAAAGGCTATAAGGAAGTAACCTTGTTGGGACAGAACGTCAACTCATACCGTTTTGAAAAAGACGGCCAGACAGTAACCTTCCCTATGCTGCTCCGTATCGTGGCCGAAGCGGTGCCCGACATGCGCGTACGTTTCACCACTTCACACCCCAAAGACATGAGTGACGAAACGCTTCATGTCATCGCAGAAGTGCCCAATGTATGCAAGCACATCCACTTGCCCGTACAGAGCGGAAGTTCACGCATCCTGAAACTGATGAACCGTAAATATACCCGTGAATGGTACCTGGAAAGAGTGGCTGCTATCCGGAGAATTATCCCCGACTGCGGACTCAGTACCGATATTTTCTCGGGCTTCCATTCTGAAACAGAAGAAGACCACCAGATGTCTTTGTCGCTGATGCGCGAATGTGCTTACGACTCGGCTTTCATGTTCAAATATTCTGAACGTCCGGGTACATACGCTTCCAAACATCTTCCGGATGACGTGTCCGAAGAAATCAAAATCCGCCGACTGAATGAAATGATTGAACTGCAGAACCAGCTTTCTGCCGAAAGCAATGCCAAAGATGTAGGAAAAACTTTCGAAGTATTGGTAGAAGGTGTATCCAAGCGCTCTAAAGAACAGTTGTTCGGTCGTACGGAACAAAATAAAGTCGTAGTCTTTGACCGTGGCAGCCATCGCATCGGCGACTTTGTAAAGGTAAAAATTACAGAGTCCAGTTCTGCTACTCTGAAAGGCATAGAAGTAACTGAATAATTCTTACTGAAATAGTTTGGAGAAATCTCAATAAAAACCTGCAAGCATTTTTTTCAAGATGCTTGCAGGTTTTTTACATTTCACAAGGCGGAAACTTACGTTTCCGGCATGAAAAACATAGGTTTCCGCTCCGCAAAACATACGGTTCGCGCGAGGAAAACCTAAACAATTACAGCACGTATACTGCTTTATACAAGTCTGTTTTTAATTACTTTCTCTTCCGCCTCCGGCATTACCAGCCAGAGAATCAGATAAACCAATCCACCAGAAAAAGCCGTAAAAAATGTGACCAGCACATAAATAATACGTACTAAAGTAATATCCCATCCAAAATAATCGGCTATTCCAGCACAGACCCCACCTATCATACGATTGTTTGACCGTGTCAATCTCTTTTCTCCATAATCTATTGGCAAATATTCATTATTCAGGGGCTAAGTTACAAAAACATACATAAAGCATCCTATTACTCTTAAAAACTTTTAAAAAGAAAATCATGGCATAGGCTTTTTATTTGTTATTTTGCAGCAAATTAGGGAATAAAGTGAATACACTGAAAATAGATAAATGTCCACTTTGTGGAGGAAACCACTTTGAAGAGGTAATGACATGTACAGACCACTATGCTTCCGGTGAGTCTTTTCAGATTTGTCGTTGCAAAGACTGCGGTTTCCAGTTCACTCATCCTGTTCCGGTTGAAGCAGAAATAGGACGCTACTACGAAACTCAGATTATATTTCACACAGCGATACACACAAAGGGTTAATGAACCGTGTATATCACTGGGTGCCGTGATATCTTGCCCGTAAAGCACGCCTTGTCAAGCATAATTCCAGATTAAACCAGGGCAGCCTGCTGGACATCGGTACAGGCACAGGCTATTTTCCGCATTTCATGCAGGAAAGAGGATGGCACGTTTCTGCCATCGAAAAGCCCTCAAACGCCAGTTTGCCAAAGAGCACTTTGAACTGGATGTGGCGAATTCCGGAAGCCCTCAATGAATTCGCCGACAAATCGTTCGATGTAATTACATTGTGGCATGTCATGGAGCATCTGGAACATTTAAATGAGACCTGGGAAACACTGAAGCGTATTCTGAAAGATCAGGGTATACTCATTATAGCCGTGCCCAACCCCACTTCATTCGATGCAGAGAAGTACAAAGAAATGTGGGGTGCCTACGATGTTCCCCCGACATTTGTGGCATTTCAGCCCTTCCGTTATGCAGCAGTTTGGAGCCAAACACGACTTTATTCTCTGCGAGCGACATCCGATGCCTTTGATGCGTTTTACGTATCTATGCTGAGCGAGAAGTACCGGAAAAGTGCTTTCCCGTTCCTAAAAGGCCTGATTGCCGGAACGGAAGCATGGATTGTTTCACTGGCTAAGAAAGACCGAAGCAGTTCCATGATTTATGTATTCAGAAAAAATAAGAAATTATGAGTCAGAAGTCGGGCAGTCTTTTCGATATGCAATTCATTACCTCCTGCATCAGTACAATGCTGGTACTGCTGTTGTTGTTGGTATGGTGGTCTTTTTGTTATGACCGCCAATAATCTTTTCTGTATACGTACGTGAGAATATCAACTTTTCCGTTCTCCTCAACGACGACATGAAAGAAGCAGAAGCCATCCGCTTCCAAAAGCAATGGAAGAAGAGCCTTTTGTGAAGCAGGCCACCCACATATCAAAAGCACAGGCTCTGAAAGAACAGACAGAAGCCATGGAACAGATCCGGCTGAATTCTTAGGCTATAATCCATTTGCGGCTTCCATCGAAATCTCAATGCAGCATATGCCAATTCTGACAGTCTGATGGATTCAGGAAAAACTGCTGGACAATAAAAAGTCATTGAAGTAAATTATCCGCAGGACCTGATTGACATTATCAACCAGAACATACGTAAAATCAGCATGTTCTGTTGGGGCTAGCTGCTTTGCTCACCCCTTTATTTCATTTTGCATCGATCAACAATACCATACGACTGACCATTTTCCAAACGTTTTCTGATTCACACCCATGAAACTGGTAGGTGCTCTGGTCATTCATCCGGCGACCGTTCATTGTCAGAAATGTATGGATAGGCATTCTTGCGGCAGCTATGGCCAATGCCCTGCTTTATCAGTATGTCCTACATGCTCGTCAATTATGAAACCAGGGCTACTGAACTTATTACTCCGGAAATTATGCTTTGCGTAATGGGAGCCTTGTTTTTATCTCGGTATCCTCATCGCCACCTTATGTGCCTACATCTCCATCAACAAATATTTGAAGATGAAAGCCGGATTTTATATCGCCTCAATGTTCAAACTAAATAGACAAAATTCATTATGGACAAAAAAGTTTTGTTTTTTGATAAAACAAACTTACTTTTCACTGGGTATGATAGTCATTATCATCGGATTCCTGTTAATGAGCGGACGGGCTACCCACTGAAACAAATTTTGAGCCGGATATTTTCGTGTACGCTGCATCAAAGTAGCTCCCGTTTGTTTGCTTTTTGGGTTATTTTCGATTTATGGCATTCTGAGAAAACCTAAAGACAAAGAAGAAACAATTACTAAAGAATAAATGAATGATTTGGTTTGAAGCTTTTAATTTTAGGAATTCTGCAGGGACTGACAGAATACCTCCCCGTAATGTAGTGACACTTTGCCATCGGAATCTGACTTTTGTTCGGTATTCAAGGCGAAGAAAATCTGACTTTCACTGTAGTGGTTCATTTGCTACCGTACTGAGCAATAATTTCCGGTTATCTTGTGGAAAGAAATTGACTCGGATTTTTCCGAGTTGTTTAAATGGAAAATGAATGACGAGACCAAATATGTCATACATTCTTGTGTCAATGATTCCTATCAGCATTGCGAATATTCTTTTAAAGATTACGTAGAAGAAATTTTTCGGCTCCGGTTTTGCTGATCGTGAGGATGCATGTTGTTACTGATCTGCCGTGTTGCTTGGCTTTTTCTTGACGCCAGACCTCGGCAGAAAGATCCCAGCCTGCGTGAATGCATTCCATCATCGGACTGTGGCTCGGGCCTGCGCAGTCATGCCAGGATTGTCACGCTCGAGGAAGCACTCATCGCTGCCGGACTGATGGAAACAGAGGACACTTGGCACAGACTTCTCTCTCCTCATGGTTATCCCGATTTTGGGAGGCTGCTGCTTTCTGGAATGGAAATTGTACTGCTTCAGCCGCTAATGCAGAAATCGAGTATGGGTGCCTTATTATTGGTTTCTTAGCTGCTTTTATTTCAGGTTGCGTAGCTGCAAATAGATGGTAACATTGTGAAAGGAAAATTGAAATAGTTCGGCGTATGTGCGCCATTGCCGGAAGTATTACAATTGCGTGCGGTCTGCTGGGATAGCAACCTCAACAACAATTTACAACCAAAGAATAGAATTTCAAAGAAAGGAGAAGTATTGCTCTTTGACAAGCCACCGCGATGGACCTCTTTGCCAGGGCCAATAGATAGATACATCAGTCGCAAATTAGGGTAAAGAAAATAAAAGTAGGACATGCCGGAACACTCGATGCTGGCCAAGGTGGGTGATTATCTGTACCGGAAAAGGCCACAAAGCGTATTGAGGAGTTCCAGTATCATACAAAAAGTACATTGCACTCTCTCCAGGCAGGACAACCACTCCCTTCATTCGACCTGGAAAAGGAGATTGGTGGGCTTTCCTACCATCACCAAAGAATAGTCGAGGAAACGACTGAAAAGTTTGTCAGCACCATTGAACAGGTACGCAGCTCCGCATGCAAGATAGACAGGAAGCGTGCGCCGACCTGGCTAGAAAAGGAGATGAAGTAGAGCTGAGACTTAAGTTCTGGTCGTGATGAAATCGAGTTGCTGGAGTCGCAACCTGCCGGAGAGTGGAGATGCAGGTGAGTCTAGCAGCAAGGGTGCACGCCACGGGCGTTGGCCAGGGGCATTATTCAAGCACTGCAAAGCAGTGCCTGGTCGATACGTCATTACGTACGGGTCAGGAGAAAGTGAAAGTTGGAAGACTGCTGTGAAAGTGGAAGAGTTTTGGAAGCCTGGCTCGACCAGCGAAACTAGAAGTTACATAAAGCGATTAAGGAAAGAAAGGAAAGGGTAGAAACTGTCTGATTCAAAATTCGGCAGTTGCCGGAAGAAAAATCGCTCTTTGTCCGGCTAAATACAGAGATGAGTCGCCCGATGTGCGTGAATTCCTGATCAACCGGAGAAATTGAACGCTGTCAATTTCAGAGGATATACTGAACTATTTCGACGACAAAGACGTGTTTATCTGCTAACGATACCACAAAAGTCTTTCCTGCTCGTTTA
>VOFG01005051.1_pt1 | contig 68445 bp, 94 predicted proteins | sample 5384171 | NCBI WGS metagenome assembly VOFG01 (sample SAMN12384726, study PRJNA508395) | human gut metagenome | isolation source: healthy gut F | host: Homo sapiens
TATGTACATCGTTTCACTTATCGTGATAATCCGGGTATCAACAAAACGGTATTCGTTTCATGGTATTAATGGTATTCTAGAAAATTATGCAACCTTTTTAGCAGAACGGTTACGGCCAAAAACTTTGGATGAATATATCGGTCAGAAACATTTAGTTGGACCGGGAGCCATCTTGCGGAAGATGATTGACGCAGGACGCATCTCTTCTTTTATTCTCTGGGGACCTCCCGGAGTGGGTAAAACGACTCTTGCACAGATTATTGCCAACAAACTGGAAACGCCTTTCTATACTTTGAGTGCTGTAACTTCGGGTGTGAAGGATGTGCGCGAAGTGATAGACCGTGCCAAGAGCAACCGTTTCTTTTTTCGCAGTCTAGCCCGATTTTGTTTATCGATGAAATCCATCGGTTCAGCAAGTCACAGCAGGATTCACTGTTGGGAGCTGTAGAGAACGGAACAGTCACGCTGATTGGTGCAACAACGGAAAACCGTCGTTCGAAGTCATCCGCCCTCTCCTATCCCGTTGCCAGCTTTATGTACTCAAATCTTTGGAAAAAGAAGATTTGCTGGAACTTCTGCAACGTGCCATCACCACAGATGCCATACTGAAGGAACGAAAAATTGAATTGAAAGAAACAACAGCTATGTTGCGCTTCTCCGGTGGAGATGCCCGCAAGCTGCTTAATATATTGGAACTTGTTGTGCAATCGGAGACGGAGGAAACAGTTGTCATCACCGATGAAATGGTGACCGAACGCTTGCAACAGAATCCACTGGCTTATGACAAGGATGGAGAGATGCATTATGACATTATCTCGGCTTTCATCAAGTCTATCCGCGGTAGCGATCCTGACGGAGCGATCTACTGGCTTGCCCGTATGGTGGAAGGAGGCGAAGATCCGGCTTTCATTGCCCGCCGACTGGTGATCTCGGCTGCCGAGGATATTGGTCTGGCAAACCCGAATGCATTGCTTCTCGCTAATGCGTGCTTTGATACATTGATGAAAATCGGTTGGCCCGAAGGACAGATTCCTTTGGCTGAAACAACGATTTATCTGGCTACCAGTCCAAAAAAGTAATTCGGCATACAGTGCGATTAACGATGCACTGGAGTTAGTCCGTTCAACCGGCAATCTGCCCGTCCCCTTACATCTGCGCAATGCTCCGACTAAACTGATGAAGCAACTGGGCTACGGACAGGAATATAAATATGCACACAGCTATGAAGGTAACTTTGTCAAACAGCAATTTCTTCCGGACGAGCTGAAAGACAAACGAATATGGCAACCGCAAAACAATCCGGCAGAACAGAAACATGCCGAGCGAATGATACAGTTGTGGGGAGACAAAAAAATTTTTAAGAAATAAGTGTTCGTAAAATAAGTCATATTTGTAAAAAGAAAGTATAAAAGCACAATAAAGCAGTAAGGAAACATTATAACATATTAATAATATTGAAATTGAAATGAAGATTGTAGTTTTAGACGGCTATGCCGCCAATCCCGGAGATTTATCCTGGGAAGGTATGAAGGTTCTTGGAGAATGTACAATTTATGATCGTACAGCTCCGGAAGAGGTATTAGAACGTGCAGCCGGTGCAGAAGCAATTCTGACTAACAAGGTAATCATCAATGCAGACCACATGGCTGCACTGCCCGAACTGAAATATATCGGTGTATTGGCCACCGGATACAACGTGGTAGACACAGCTGCTGCACAAAGAACGGGGAATCATCGTTACTAATATTCCTTCATACAGCACCGCTTCCGTTGCTCAAATGGTATTTTCGCATATCCTGAACATCACTCAACAAGTGCAACACCACTCTGAAGAAGTGCACAAAGGCCGTTGGACAAACAACAAAGGATTTCTGTTTTTGGGACACTCCGTTGATGGAACTGCGCGAGAAAGAAAATCGGTCTGGTAGGACTGGGAAACACCGGATATACCACAGCGCGTGTTGCTATCGGTTTCGGTATGCAAGTGTACGCATTGACTTCTAAATCTCACTTCCAATTGCCACCGGAAATCAAGAAGATGGATTTGGATCAATTGTTCAGCGAATGCGATATTATCAGTTTGCACTGCCCGCTTACACCGGAGACACGCGAAATGGTGAATGCACGCCGTCTTGGCCATGATGAAGCCAACAGCTATCTTAATCAATACCGGGCGTGGACCGCTAATCAATGAACAAGATTTGGCAGATGCTCTGAACAGTGGTAAGATTTTTGCAGCAGGCGTAGACGTGCTTTCTACCGAACCGCCTTGTGCCGATAATCCATTGCTGACAGCAAAGAACTGCTACATCACTCCACATATTGCATGGGCAACCCTAGAAGCCCGCGAAAGATTGATGAACATTGCAATCAGTAACCTTCAGGCTTACATTGCCCGGAAAACCGGAGAATATAGTCAATAAAAATAGCAAAAAGCGATATATCGAGGGTGTCATAAAAGTTTAGGCACAAAAGTATAAAATATATAAAAACTCCCTTATTTTATCTCTCTACCATGACTTAAGAGTGATGTTAAATAAGGGGAGTTTATTTGTTCCGACTAGAATCTATTTCGAAATTCTATTGGACAATGAAATTGGACAAAATTATTAGTGACACAAGACAATAATATATTATATGAGTGTCCTCCTTCATCCATTTCTTTCTCGGTAATCTTATGTCGGTCGATACTACGCCAAGCGTAGAAAATATATGCAATTACGAATGGAACAAGAATGGAAACCTAAGCCATTGTCATCAGTGTAAATTCACTGGAGCAGCTATTGGATAATCTCAATGAGCTTTGCAGGTCGGTATATGACGGATAATAGGCAGTGTTGTTGTACCCTGCTACCAGCAATAAAAGACAAAACAGTCAGTACCGTACCGATTCCTACAAACCAGATACCTTTATCAAAAGTCTTTTTTAAGCAATGTCTTTCCGATACCGAAAAGAACCAGTACCACCCCAATCAGGAATAAAACCAGCACTACCGGCATTTCGATAAAGTTTGTGAGATACTTGTATGGCTGCATATAAATTTCCTGTGTTTCCGGGTTAACGGCAAAGCCTTCGGACACCAATGTACGAATGACAAACGACAAAAAGAATACAAGGAACAAGACTGTGTTATTGCGTACTGCACGACGACATTTGTCAGTCAGTTCTTTGTCATCAATATTATTAATGAAATAGAGTGCTCCCAATACACGGGCAAGGAAGAAGACAGCCAATCCGAGAATTACATTCCAGATATTCGTCAACGCATCCAATCCGTGCCAGCCATTTCCCCAATGACTGATTACCGGCATAATGGTATCTGTCATATTGGCCTTATTAATATAGAAATCAGAACCGGTAAAGAAAGTAGCCACTGCCCCACCAAGTAACACAGGACCTACCACTCCATTAATCACCAAAAAAGTCCGGTATGTCTTTTTACCTAACAGATTTCCGGCTTTACTCTGAAACTCATAACTGACAGCCTGCAATACAAAACTGAAAAGTATAATCATCCAAAGCCAATATGCACCGCCGAAACTGGTACTGTAAAACAAGGGGAAAGAAGCGAAGAAAGCTCCTCCAAATGTAACCAATGTAGTAAACGTAAACTCCCACTTACGTCCGGTAGAATTCACCATCATCTTACGATGTTCCTCGGTTTTACCCAAGCAGAACAACAAAGAATTACCTCCTTGTACAAACAATAAGAACACGAGTATGGCTCCTAACAAGGAAACGACAAACCACCAATATTGTTGCAAAAATATATACATATAGCTAAAATATTAAGTAATGAGTAATAGGTAATTATCAATTCTCCGGTCCTTTTTTAATAGCCTTTACCATAATTCCGACACCTGCAATCAGCATCACTGTAAACAGGAGTAGGAAGATAAAGAAAGTCGTTTGCACGGAGCTTACATCCAGTTTGGAGATAGCAGCCATCGTCGGCAGCATATCACGGATAGCCCACGGCTGACGACCACATTCGGCAACCACCCATCCGGCTTGTCCGGCGATGTAACCCAAAGGAATTGTCAGCAGAGCAATCCAGTGCATCCAGCGCATCTTACTCAAATCCTTCTTATAGATAAAGAAAAGAACGACTATAAAGAACAGGATGAAATATCCGCCCAAGATTACCATTATACGGAATGCGTAGAAGTTGAGAGGAACATTCGGAACCAGTTGGTTCACGTCTTTGATATATCCGTAGCCAAAATAGGGAATATTTTCCTGCAATACATTATATGCAATTTGAGCATCTTCCTCATGTCCTGCACTCTTTGCTGCACGATAGGCAGCCAATGCGCCGATAGCCGTTTTACCACGTTCTATCTTCTCGGCAGCAGAGAGAGCCTTCGATCCGTCTTTCAACTGATACCCACCTTCGATGATATTCGTAATACCAGGAACGTAGCCGTCTACATTACGTTCTGCAAGGAAAGAAAGCATGCTGGGGATTTCAAAACGGAAGAGGAAAGGATCTTTCCCATCGTTGTAAGTCTTCTTTTCCGGGTTCAACACTCCTATTCCAACCAGACCTACATTAGTGCCGCCTTCATACAGACCTTCCACGGCAGCCAGTTTCATCGGTTGCGTCTGGGCAATCTGATAACCGGAACCATCACCCGTCCAAACAGAAAGCAACGATGCTACTAATCCAAAAATCGCCCCAATCTTGATGCTGGCAAGCGCAAACTCACGATTTCGTTTCTTCAGCAAGTACCAACAACTGATACCGACCACAAAAATAGCACCCAACACCCAGCCGGACAATACCGTGTGGAAGAACTTATTGACTGCTACAGGCGAGGTAGCCACTGCCCAGAAATCTACCATCTCATTACGAACTGTATCAGGATTGAATTCCATGCCTACCGGATGCTGCATCCATGCGTTGGCAACGAGAATCCACCAGGCGGAAATCGTAGCTCCCAAGCCTGTGAGCCAGGTAGAAGCCAAGTGGAAACGTTTACTTACTTTGCCCCACCCAAAGAACATAACCGCGATAAACGTAGCTTCCATAAAGAATGCCAGAATACCTTCAATAGCCAACGGAGCACCGAAGATATCCCCTACAGACCACGAATAATTGCTCCAGTTTGTACCGAACTCAAACTCCAGAATCAAACCGGTTGCCACACCGATGGCAAAGTTTATACCGAAGAGTTTCATCCAAAACTGGGCAGTCTTTTTCCAAAATTCATTGCCTGTTTTATAATACAGCGTCTCCATGATTCCCATCACCACTGCCAGTCCGAGTGTGAGAGGAACAAAATCCAGTGGTACATGGCTGTCATCGCAAATTGGGCTCTCGACCAATCGATCAGCGAGGTGTCAATACTTTCAATCATAATCCTATGTAGTTTAAGAGTTAAAAATCAGTAGATTTATTGGGGATGGCACGTTCTATCAGTTCGTTTCCCACGTATGTTCCCTTGTCGTCATCCGTTGGGTGGTCGCCGAGGAAATCAGGGAAAAAGAACATTTTGAGGATGAAGAACATGACGAATAATTTCAGCAAAATAATAACCCATAGAGTACGTCCTAAGGTCATACTACGGAAGCCCTCCAAATAGAAATTCCAGATCGTAAGCAGTGTATTCTTCATATGTTTACGTTATAATTTGTAATGAGTACAAATATACATTTTTTATAATTAAAACAAACAAGTAGTCAAAAAAGTTGCAAGATTTGTCGTGTTTTTCTTCAAAAACCTGCCTATCGACAGAAAAAAACATTTAACGGCGAAATTACGTCATCCGTCTATCGTTTTTGCGGCATATATAATATGTACATACCTTCGTTACCAATAAATCAATAGAAGTATGAATATGATAAATGTAAGAAGATTGGCAGTGATGACATTTCTTGGAGCAAGTATGCTGTCCGGCATATCTGCCCAGGTTTCTCCGCTGCAAGTCGATACGCTGAAAAAAACGAAAATCCCGGATCAATGGGACTTGCAGTCATGCATCAACTATGCAAAAGAGCAGAACATTACAATTCGCAAGAACCGGATCACTGCGGCCAGCACGCAGATTGATGTGAAGACAGCTAAAGCTGCCTTGTTCCCCAGTCTTTCGTTTTCTACCGGCCATCAGGTGGTGAATCGTCCGTACCAAGAGACAAGTAGCCGGGTGAGCGGCAGCGAGATTATCAGTAGCAACAGCAAAACGAGCTACAACGGTAATTATGGACTGAATGCTTCGTGGACTCTATATAATGGTAATAAACGGTTGAAAACCATCCAACAGGAGAAGTTGAATAATCAGATGGCCGAGCTGGATGTGGCGACTTCCGAAAATAATATTCAGGAGTCTATCGCCCAAGTATATATCCAGATTCTTTATGCAGCCGAATCTGTGAAAGTAAACGAAAACACCCTGCAAGTCTCTATTGCGCAGCGTGACCGCGGACAGGAACTTTTGAACGCCGGAAGTATTGCCCAAAGCGACTTTGCCCAACTGGAGGCTCAGGTAAGCACAGACCGTTATCAACTTGTCACAGCGCAAGCCACTCTTGAAGATTACAAATTGCAACTGAAACAATTGCTCGAACTGGATGGGGAGAATGAAATGAACATCTACCTCCCTGCCCTGTCCGACGAAAATGTACTGGCTCCGTTGCCTACCAAAAAAGATGTGTACATTCGTGCATTGAGTCTTCGCCCGGAGATTGAAGCTAGCAAACTTAATGTAGAGGCTTCCGAACTGGGTATCGGTATTGCCAAATCAAGTTATTTGCCCACCATCAGCCTTAGCGCAGGAATCGGAACCAACCACACCAGCGGCAGTGACTTCACCTTCGGAGAACAAGTGAAGAACGGATGGAACAACTCTATCGGACTGTCTGTCAGTGTACCTATCTTCAATAACCGTCAAACGAAAAGTGCCGTACAAAAAGCTAAATTGCAATACGAAACGAGCATGTTATCCTTGCTTGACGAACAAAAGACTCTGTACAAGACCATCGAAGGACTCTGGCTGGATGCTAACAGTGCACAGCAACGTTATGCAGCAGCAAACGAGAAGTTGAAGAGTACACAAATCAGCTATGAGTTGATTAGCGAACAGTTTAATCTGGGAATAAAGAATACCATAGAACTTCTTACTGAAAAGAACAACTTTGCTACAAGCACAGCAGGAACAGCTTCAAGCCAAATATATGGCTATACTGAATATGCAGTTGCTGAAGTTCTATCAGGGAGATCAATTAGCAATCTAAATAAAAGCATAATAAACGAATGAAAACGAAAAAAGATTATCTTAATCGCTGTGGCAGTCGTTGTGGTAGCAGGTGCAGGAATCTGGTTCTTTGCAGGTTCACCGGCCAAGCACAAAGTCACCTACGCCACTGCCAACGTGAGCTAAGGCGATATTTCAAATTCGGTAACTGCTACCGGAACGATAGAGCCGGTGACGGAAGTAGAAGTCGGTACGCAGGTTTCTGGTATCATCGACAAGATTTACGTAGATTACAACTCGGTAGTAACCAAAGGACAGTTGATTGCCGAAATGGACCGTGCCACATTGCAAAGTGAACTGGCCTCACAACAGGCAACTTACGATGGTGCGAAAGCCGAATATGAATATCAGAAGAAAAACTATGAACGTAGCAAAGGCTTGCACGAAAAATCACTCATCAGCGACACGGATTTCGAACAGGCACTCTACAATTATCAGAAAGCGAAGAGCAGCTATGACAGCAGTAAGGCATCGCTCGCAAAAGCGGAACGTAACCTGGCTTATGCTACTATCACCTCACCGATTGACGGAGTAGTCATCAGCCGTGATGTGGAAGCAGGACAAACCGTTGCTTCCGGATTTGAAACACCGACCCTGTTCACTATTGCCGCAGACCTGACACAGATGCAAGTTGTGGCCGATGTGGATGAAGCTGATATAGGCGGTGTAGTAGAAGGCCAGCGTGCCAGCTTCACGGTAGATGCTTATCCGAATGATGTATTCGAAGGCGTGGTTACACAAATTCGTCTGGGAGATGCAAGCAGTACGAGCAGTACAAGCACCACCACTACAGTAGTTACTTATGAAGTTGTAATCTCTGCTCCCAACCCTGATTTGAAACTGAAACCGCGTTTGACGGCTAATGTCACGATTTATATCCTTGACAAAAAAGATGTGTTGTCTGTCCCGAACAAAGCCTTACGATTCACACCTGAAAAACCGTTAATCGGTAAAAATGACATCGTGAAAGATTGCGAAGGCGAACATAAACTTTGGACGCGCGAAGGAACTACATTCACCGCTCATCCGGTAGAAGTGGGAATCAGCAACGGTATATCCACCGAAATTATCAGTGGTATTTCCGAAGGAACAAAAGTAGTGACCGAAGCTACCATAGGAGCAATGCCCGGTGAAAATGTGGCTGCTGAAGGAAATCAGGAAAGTGGCGGAGAAAGAAGTCCGTTCATGCCTGGCCCTCCGGGAAGTAAGAAGAAGAAATAATTATTCAATGTGCCAATCCGTTATTGGCACATTAACACATTATTTACGATGAAAAAAGTAATTGAAATACAAAATATCAAACGTAACTTTCAGGTAGGCGACGAAACCGTCCACGCATTGCGGGGCGTTTCGTTCAATATCAATGAAGGAGAGTTTGTTACCATCATGGGTACTTCCGGTTCGGGAAAATCCACGCTGCTTAATATATTAGGCTGCCTGGACACCCCGACCAGCGGAGAGTATCTGCTCGACGATATTCCCGTACGTACGATGAGCAAGCCTCAACGTGCGGTACTAAGAAACCGGAAGATTGGATTCGTGTTCCAAAGCTACAACTTGTTGCCTAAAACAACGGCAGTGGAAAATGTGGAACTACCGCTTATGTACAACTCTGCCGTGAGCGCTTCCGAACGCCGTCGCCGCGCCATCGAATCCCTACAGGCTGTAGGATTGGGAGACCGTCTGGAACATAAATCCAACCAGATGTCCGGTGGACAGATGCAACGCGTTGCCATCGCACGCGCATTGGTCAACAATCCGGCAGTGATTCTTGCCGACGAAGCGACCGGAAACCTCGATAGCCGTACCTCTTTCGAGATACTTGTACTGTTTCAGAAACTTCATGCAGAGGGACGTACGATTATCTTTGTAACACATAATCCCGAACTTTCGCAATATAGTAGCCGGAATATCCGTCTGCGTGACGGTCAGGTTATAGAAGATACAACCAATCTGAAAATTCTGTCTGCTGCCGAAGCGCTGGCCGCATTGCCGAAAAACGACGAGGATTAATAATTATTCAATGTGCCGATATACTAATGTGCCGATTGCTGAACAACAAACAGGTTGAGTGACTATACCTTCAGAAAATTGCCCCATTAGTATATGGACAAATTAGCAAATTATTCATTATGAATGGAACTAATTTATTAAAGATAGCTCTCCGGGCATTAGCGAACAATAAGCTGCGTGCTTTTCTAACCATGCTCGGTATCATTATCGGTGTTGCTTCCGTCATCACGATGCTGGCTATCGGACAAGGTTCGAAGAAAAGCATCCAGCAGCAGATTTCCGAGATGGGATCGAACATGATTATGATTCATCCGGGAGCCGATATGCGTGGAGGTGTCCGGCAGGACCCGTCTGCGATGCAGACCTTGAAGCTTGCCGACTACGAAGCCTTGCGTGATGAGACAAGTTTCCTGTCCGCCATCAGTCCCAATGTTTCATCATCGGGGCAACTCATTGCCGGAAACAACAACTACCCAGCTTCCGTGAACGGTGTCGGAACAGAATACCTCGACATCCGCCAGCTGACTGTTGAAAACGGAGAGATGTTCACAGAGGCCGACATACAGAGTTCGGCGAAAGTATGTGTGATTGGAAAGACTATAGTAGACAATCTGTTTCCGGACGGAAGTGATCCGGTTGGTAAGATTATCCGTTTCAACAAAATACCTTTCCGTGTAGTAGGAGTGCTCAAAGCAAAAGGGTACAACTCTATGGGACAAGACCAGGATGCAGTAGTGCTTGCGCCATACACCACAGTGATGAAACGTCTGCTTGCCGTCACGTATTTGCAGGGAGTGTTTGCCTCCGCCCTTACCGAAGATATGACGGATTATGCTACTGACGAAATCAGTACAATCCTCCGCCGCAACCATAAACTGAAGGCTTCGGATAACGATGATTTCACCATCCGCACCCAACAGGAATTGAGCACGATGCTCAACTCAACCACCGATTTGATGACTACCCTGCTTGCTTGCATCGCAGGTATTTCGCTGGTAGTGGGTGGTATCGGGATTATGAATATCATGTATGTATCCGTTACGGAGCGTACCCGTGAAATCGGTCTGCGTATGTCTGTCGGCGCACGCGGGGTCGACATTCTAAGTCAATTCCTCATCGAAGCCATCATGATTAGTATCACGGGAGGTATCATCGGAGTGATTATCGGCTGCGGAGCCAGCTGGATTGTCAAGAGTGTAGCGCATTGGCCTATCTATATCCAGCCGTGGAGCGTATTCCTTTCCTTCGCAGTATGTACCGTTACGGGAGTCTTCTTCGGATGGTATCCGGCTAAGAAAGCAGCAGATTTAGATCCGATAGAAGCCATCAGATACGAATAATTAATGGATAACCGTCGGTTACCAATAAAAGAATTATCTTTGTCTTTATGAAACAAACCTTTACATCCGCACGTCGTCCCCTGGAAGTACTGATACACATTATCAGCTGGGGGATTATGTTCGGTTTCCCGTTCTTCTTCGTCGAACGTGGAAACGGGAACATCAACTGGATGGCTTATACACGCCACCTTGCCGTACCACTCTCTTTTATGATTGCGTTCTACGTGAATTATTTCATTCTTGTTCCGCGCTATCTTTTCCAGAGTCAGGCCAAAAGATATGTGGTCTACAATATTATCTTTTTATGCGCCATCGGTGTGTTGCTTCATCTCTGGCAAAGTCTGACGTTCGATCCGTCATTTGCTCCCAAAGCCAAAAGACCGGGTATGCCTCCGGGATGGCTATTCTTCCTTAGAGATATGTTGAGCCTCGTATTTACTATCGGCCTAAGTGCCGCTATCCGTATGAGCGCGCGATGGACGCAAAATGAAGCTGCCCGCAAAGAGGCGGAACGAAACCGTGCGGAAGCGGAACTGAAAAATCTGCGAAACCAACTGAACCCTCACTTTCTGCTGAATACGCTGAATAATATCTATGCACTGATTGCATTTGATTCGGACAAGGCGCAACAGGCAGTTCAGGAGTTGAGCAAACTGCTTCGCTATGTGTTATATGATAACCAACAGACATACGTTCCTCTCTGTAAGGAGGTCGATTTTATCCGCAATTATATCGAACTGATGCGCATCCGTCTGTCCGCCAACGTGCAGATGATTACTAAATTCGATATTCAGCCCGACAGTCAGATGCTCATTGCCCCGCTTATCTTTATCTCTTTGATAGAGAATGCTTTCAAGCATGGCATCTCCCCTACTGAATCGAGTTTCATCAGTATTCATATTTTGGAGAATGATAAGGAAGTGATTTGTGAAATCCGCAATAGTAATCATCCTAAGACAGTGGAGGATAAGAGTGGATCGGGCGTGGGATTGGAACAAGTCAGCCGTCGGTTGGAGATTCTTTATCCCGGGGCTTATACCTGGTCGAAAGGTATCTCAAAAGATGAAAAAGTATATGAATCGAAATTAAGTATCAAGATCAGAGAGTAGATTTCAAAACATTGAATATAAAAACTTTAGATATAAAATAGTATGATGTTACGTTGTGCAATTGTTGACGATGAGCCGTTAGCTCTTAGCTTGTTAGAGAGTTACGTGAATAAAACCCCGTTCTTGCAACTCGTAGGAAAGTATTCCAGTGCGGTTCAGGCAATGAAAGAATTGCCTGGCGAAGAGGTCGATCTCCTGTTTCTGGACATCCAGATGCCGGAGCTTAATGGTTTGGAGTTTTCGAAGATGGTAGATCCGCACACCCGCATTGTGTTTACTACCGCTTTCGGACAGTATGCCATCGACGGTTATCGTGTCAATGCACTCGATTACCTGCTAAAACCAATCTCATACGTTGATTTCCTGCAAGCTGCCAACAAAGCTCTCCAATGGTTCGAACTCGTGCAGAAACCGGAAGAGATAGATAGTATCTTTGTGAAAAGTGACTACAAACTGGTACAAGTGGACTTGAAGAAAATCATGTATATCGAAGGACTGAAAGATTACATCAAAATATATACGGAAGATGCTCCCAAACCTATCCTGTCACTGATGAGTATGAAAGCAATGGAGGAACTTTTACCTTCCAGTCGTTTCATACGTGTGCACCGCTCATTCATCGTACAAGAAAGATAAAATACGTGTGATTGACCGCGGACGTATCGTGTTTGACAAGACATATATTCCTATCAGCGATAGTTACAAGCAAGTTTTTCAGACTTTTCTTGACGAAAGGAGCTGATTATTCATTATTTTATCGGTAAAAAAGTGATTTTTGTCGATTATAGTTTGCCAAAATCCGTTTTATATCTACCTTTGCAAAGAACAGAAAGGGATTGTGAAATTCCAAGAATAGAATAGTTTAGTTAAGTCTAGTTTAGTTTTTGTGTTGATAGCTCCCTCGTCGGCGGACGAACTAGGGAGCTATTTTTTTATATATTACAGGAATATTATTGCACAAAATATACATATTTTCCATAACTTTGCAGCGACAAAGTCTCACACAAATGGAATATAGCGTAGAAGAACTAAAAAATGCATTAATAGAGAAATGCAAGAGTGAAGGTATCCTGTATGCAACGGTTGCAATGGACCGTCGTACTAAAGAAATGATTCTTCCTGATACTTTACAAGGAGCTCTGAAACATCCGGAATTCTTTGTATGTACCTGCAGGAGAGTGAAAGATCAATATATAGTGGAGGAGATTACCAAAGTGTAATCCTCCCCCAATCTTTTATTTTTTTATTCGCCCAGTTCATAGCAAATCGTAGGAAGGAGCAAAGAAAAGTGTTCCCGTAACTGCTGTACTAAAGTCCAGTAAACGATCGGTATTCCCTACCGGATTGCCGATGAACATACTTTCCAACATCTGCCGGGTAGTAGTGAACGTACTTGCATAGCCGATGAAGTAAGTACCATATTCTCCCTTAGACGTATTGGCGAATGGCATATTGGCACGCACTATTTTCAGGTCATCACCAATATTAGTGACGGCATTATGCGCATTTTGAGGTTTCTCCTCGTCAGACAGTTCGACATCGTTAAACTTACGACGACCGATCACTTTCTCCTGTTCTTCCACAGGCAGAGCGTTCCATGCAACCATATCGTGAATGTACTTCTGTACAAAAACATAACTTCCTCCTGCAAAATCAGCATCCTCCTCTCCTACCACCGCAAAATGATAAGGATTCTCATCAACTGCCGGATTCTCTGTTCCGTCTACAAAGCCGATAATGGCCTTGCCGTCCATATACCTGAAACCGTGAGTTTTCGTCGACAGGTTCAACCACGCCCTTGAAGTTTCTCATCGATGATAGATGCAAACTCAAAACATAATCCCATCTGTTTTGCACGGATATGAAACAATAAGTCGCCCGGGTAGAAACTGCGGTATGCTTCTCGCCTTTTATCTCTTCGAAAGTTTTCAGTTCTTTGGGTTTTCCCTGTTCCGGGAAAAGACGGTTCCAGGCATCGGCTCCAAAGCCCATCGTACAACTGAACATCAGTTCGGGAAAACGATTACGCATGCTGCGAATCATGGCCGAGAAATTAGCACATACATCTTTTACTTTATCAAGAGTTTCGGGAGTATCTTTTAGAGTATAAACAATAAAAATAACATTTTCACCTTGTTTCCCCGCTACGTCTTGTGGGATATTACCACCAAATGAATGTTGATAAGGATTCATATTTTTCTATTAGTTTCGTCAATGAAATAGTTCTGTTCTAACTCATCTTTTTTATTAGGATCTTCAATATATGCGGCAGCCCCTTTATCCATCACCAGTTCTACATTCTGCGCATGATGAGCCACATAGGCTGCGGGACCAGTGTCTCCCGAATTACAGATTTCTTCTACTACATCGGCTTTATTTTTTCCGGTAATCAGGAAAATGACATAGCGGGCATTCTGAATGGGGTATCCCGTCATTGCGATGCGCTTCTGCCCGTTACGGGGATGGGCGCTGACTACATAAATAGAGTTTGAAGTCAGCAAATCTTCTTGTCCGGGAAAGATGGAAGACGTGTGTCCGTCGTCTCCGGCCCCCAACAGTACAATATCAAATTCGGGCCAACCACGCTTAAACGGCACTTGCTGCCGGACTAACTCCGAATAGCGAACCGCTTCTTTCGCAGGCTTCGCCTCTCCACGAATACGGAATACATTTTCATACAAAATAGGAGTCAAACCCAAAAGAAGGTTGCGCATCATTCCGTAATTACTGTCCGAATCATCGGGAGGCACACAACGTTCATCCACCCAATAAATCCGCATACGATCCCACGGGGTAATATCCATGTATTCATTCGCCCATAAATCGAACATCAGAGCAGGGGTATTACCACCACTAACTGCGATATTGAACACTCTGTCCGGCTCTTCATTCATGATTTCCACCAGGCGGAGTATCAATGCTCGTGAAGTTTCAATTGATGAGGGAAAAACTGATACTTTCATAATTCACAATATTGGTCTGTATTCGTCAAATTCTTACAAGGATTGGTCCAGTCAGCCCCGTGCTCATGCATCATCGCTTCACTTTCCAAAGGTCCCCACGTACCTGCGGGATAACCGTAAAGAGGTGCGTCGGGGTTGTCTTTCCAATAGCGGAGTACCGGATCGAAAAATTTCCATGAGGCTTCTACTGCATCACTTCGAGTAAATAAGGTCGGATCTCCCTGAATGCAGTCGTCAATCAGACGGGCATAAGCGTCGCCGCTCGGTACGCCGCCCAACTGCGCGTAACTGAAATCCATCGTCACCTGACGCACTTCAAAACCTGCGCCCGGGACTTTCATTCCGATTTTGAGCACTATTCCTTCATTCGGTTGCAAACGAAGAATCAATTTATTAGCCCGCGGACAGTTGCCACCGGCACAATGAAACATCTGATGAGGTGTCTCACGGAAATGCACGACGATTTCCGTTACTTTCGTCGGCATTTGTTTACCTGTACGAATGTAGAACGGAACGCCACTCCAGCGCCAGTTGCTAATGCCCAGTTTCATGGCAATATAAGTATCCGTGCGCGAATCGGGAGCCACTCCTTTTTCTTCACGGTATCCTTTTTTACTACCGGAGGCTGTATATTGTCCGCGAACGATATGTTCATTCAAATCGATATCATTCAATGGAGTAAGAGATTCGTAGACCTTCACCACTTCATTACGGAAATTGTCTGCATTGAAAACAGCAGGCGGTTCCATAGCCGTAAGGGCTACGAGCTGAATCAGGTGATTTTGCACCATATCCCGCAGTGCACCTGCCGTTTCATAGAATCCGCCACGTTGTTCGATACCCAGATTTTCTACGGCTGTGATTTCTACGTAGTCGATATAGTTACGGTTCCAGAGAGGTTCGAAGATACCGTTGGCAAAACGGAAAGCCAGTACATTCTGGGCTGTTTCCTTACCGAGAAAATGGTCGATACGGTAAATCTGATGCTCATTGAAAACAGAAGCATACGTTTTATTCAGTTCACGTGCCGATTCGAGATCATAACCGAAAGGTTTCTCGACGATGATACGTGAATGGGGGGTGTTGAGTCCCGCAGCTTTCAGGTACAAGGGCACTACTCCGTACAATGACGGCGGAGTGGCTAGGTAGAACAGCAGGTTGTCCGGGTCTACCTCGTTAGTCAAGTCGACCAGACGTTGGCGGAGTTGCGGGTAACCTTCTTCTTTTGCCGGGTCCATCGGTAAATAGTAGAGATGGGAGACAAACGAAGCCATCAGAGCTGTGTCCTGTTCTTCGGACTTTACGAACTGTTGCAGTTCTTCTAAGATATAGGAACGGTAGTTATCGTCAGAGTAGACCGTACGCCCGATACCCAATATAGAATACTCTCCGGTCAACCGCTTTTCACGGTAGAGGGAGTAAAGGGCGGGCATCAGCTTACGCTTGGTCAGATCACCCGACGCACCGAAAATTATCATTGCAAATTTATCCACTTTATTAATTTCTAAATATGAATTATAGGTTTACTCAAACATTATAGGTGCCCGATTTCGTATCTCCTCCGTGACCTGTCCAGTTCTCGTGGAAGAACTGTCCACGCAACTCGTCTTTGCGCTCAAAAGTGTGCGCACCGAAATAATCGCGTTGTGCCTGCACAAGATTGGCGGGCAGATCGGCAGAAGTGAGCGAATAGAAATAGTTGAGGGCAGAGGAGAAAGCAGGAACGGGAAGTTCTTCTTTCATGGATTCCGCCACCAAGCTCTTCCATCCGGGAAGCAATGTCTTCATTTCTTCTTTAAAATAAGGAGCCAACAACAAGTGTTTAGGCTTGTCGGTGGCTTCGAAGGCAGCAGCAATATCGTTCAGGAATATACTGCGGATGATGCATCCCCCACGCCACATACGGGCAATGGAAGCCAGGTCGAGATGCCAGCCGAAAGCGTCGGAAGCACGTTGCAACACGGCGAATCCCTGGGCATAAGAGACGAGTTTGGAAGCATAAAGAGCAGAAAAAATATTCTTTACGAGTTCCGCCTTATTATATATAGGTTGTGTATGTTGACACTGGAATTGCTTGGAAGCCAAGTGACGCAAGTCTTTCTGCGCAGAAAGGCTTCGTTCGAATACCGCCGTGGCGATCAATCCCAACGGCATGCCGAGTTCCATAGCGTTGATAACCGACCATTTGCCGGTTCCTTTCTGTCCGGCTGCATCCAGAATTTTATCAATGAGATAACCTCCGGATTTGTCTTTATGCCGCAGGATGTTGGCGGTGATTTCGATCAGGTAGCTGCGTAGTTTGCCTTCGTTCCAACGGGCAAAGACATCAGCCATTTCCTCATTGGTCAGATCCAGCAACTTTTTCATCACCCAATATGCTTCGGCAATCAACTGCATATCACCATATTCGATACCGTTATGGATCATCTTTACAAAGTGACCGGATCCGGCAGGGCCTACCCATTGGCAACAAGGAGTGCCGTCCGGAGCTTTTGCCGCAATACTCTGAAGAATCGGTTTCACTTCCGGCCATGCTTTTTCCGAACCGCCGGGCATAATAGAAGCTCCATTCAAGGCTCCTTCTTCACCGCCGGACACTCCGCTACCAACAAAGAGAAATCCTTTCGACTCCGCCAGTTTGACGCGGCGGTTGGTATCTTCGTAATTGGAGTTACCACCATCAATAAGAATGTCTCCCGGTGAAAGCAACGGGAAAAGCTGGTCCATCAGTTCGTCAACCGGACTTCCGGCACGAACCATCATCATTATCTTACGGGGAATAGCTATCGAATCTACAAATGCTTTTATATCTGTGAATCCTTCGATGTTTTTACCTTTTGCACGACCATTCATAAAGCGCTCTACCACCCCCTCTTCTACTCCGGGAACAGTACGGTTATATACCGACACGTGCCATCCCTTACTCTCCATGTTTAAAGCAAGATTCTCGCCCATCACAGCCAAGCCGATAAGTCCGATATCTGTTTTATTCTGATTTGCCATAACTTATATATTTTGAATATTCTTTATCTTAGTAACATTTAAAATGCACATTTGTTCGCAAGATTTTAGATTAAAATATTATTTTTGTAGTCTACAAATAAAATCAAGGATGAAGAAGATCAAAATCGGTTTGTTGGCACGCATCGTAATCGCCATTATTTTGGGTATTGCCATCGGCACTTTTTTCCCGGCTCCGCTAGTGCGAATATTCGTTACTTTCAACGGCATTTTCAGCGAGTTTCTCAATTTCTCTATCCCGCTGATTATCGTCGGACTGGTAACGGTGGCTATTGCCGACATCGGAAAAGGTGCAGGAAAAATGCTGCTTCTGACTGCTTTGATCGCTTACTTCGCTACTCTTTTTTCCGGCTTTCTCTCCTACTTCACAGGAGTCACCGTGTTTCCGTCACTCATCGAACCGGGAGCGCCGCTTGAAGAAGTGAGCGAAGCACAAGGAATCCTCCCCTACTTCTCCGTCTCCATTCCGCCACTGATGAACGTGATGACAGCCCTGGTTTTAGCTTTCACACTGGGGTTAGGACTGGCGTCACTCAACAGCGACGCATTGAAAAACGTGGCACGTGATTTTCAGGAAATTGTCGTACGCATGATTAGCGCAGTCATTCTGCCTTTGCTGCCGCTTTACATCTTTGGCATTTTCCTGAATATGACTCATTCCGGACAAGTATATGCCATTCTGATGGTCTTTATCAAAATTATCGGAGTCATCTTTGCTCTTCATATCTTCCTGTTAGTTTTTCAGTATTCCATCGCGGCACTGTTTGTACATAAAAACCCGTTTAAATTACTTAGCAAAATGTTGCCGGCTTACTTCACGGCATTGGGCACACAATCTTCGGCAGCCACCATCCCTGTGACGCTGGAACAGACCAAAAAGAACGGTGTATCTGCCGAAGTGGCCGGTTTCGTGATTCCGCTCTGCGCCACCATTCATCTGTCGGGCAGCACACTGAAAATCGTAGCCTGCGCACTGGCATTGATGATGATGCAGGGAATGCCGTTCGACTTCCCCTTGTTTGCCGGATTTATCTTCATGCTGGGCATCACGATGGTAGCCGCTCCGGGCGTTCCGGGCGGAGCTATCATGGCCGCACTCGGTATCCTGCAATCGATGCTCGGCTTCGACGAATCGGCACAGGCTTTGATGATCGCGCTTTACATCGCAATGGACAGTTTCGGTACAGCCTGCAACGTGACGGGCGACGGAGCTATCGCTTTGATTATCGACAAAATAATGGGGAAAAACCGTGCTGAATGACTGTGCTGAAAAATAATTGGGTAGTAGCTTGGCTGGCTCACAAAAAATGCCGACATTTGCACCCACATTTTCAATTATATTAAATAATAGCGTATGAAAAAAGCCCTAATTTCAGGCATCACCGGGCAGGATGGTTCTTATCTTGCCGAATTTCTATTGCAAAAAGGTTACGAAGTACACGGTATCCTCCGTCGTTCTTCCTCGTTCAATACCGGACGTATTGAACATTTGTATTTTGACGAGTGGGTGCGCGACATGAAACAGAAACGTACGATCAATCTGCATTATGGGGATATGACAGATTCTAGTTCGTTAATCCGAATCATTCAACAGGTGCAACCGGATGAAATCTACAATCTCGCTGCTCAAAGCCACGTGAAAGTTTCATTCGATGTTCCGGAATACACAGCCGAGGCGGATGCTATCGGCACACTACGTATGCTCGAAGCGGTACGCATCTTAGGACTGGAAAAGAAAACCCGCATCTATCAGGCTTCTACTTCCGAATTGTTCGGTAAGGTGCAGGAAGTTCCACAAAAAGAGACAACTCCATTCTATCCCCGTTCTCCGTATGGGGTAGCCAAACAATATGGTTTCTGGATTACTAAAAACTACCGCGAAAGCTATGGTATGTTTGCCGTAAACGGTATTTTGTTCAATCACGAGAGCGAACGCCGTGGTGAGACATTCGTTACCCGTAAAATTTCGCTTGCTGCCGCACGTATCGCACAGGGCGAACAGGACAAACTGTATCTGGGTAATCTGGACGCACGTCGCGACTGGGGATATGCCAAGGATTACATCGAATGTATGTGGCTGATCCTGCAACATGACGTTCCCGAAGATTTCGTAATTGCTACCGGAGAAATGCACACAGTGCGCGAATTCGCAACGCTGGCATTCAAGGAAGCAGGCATCGAACTTCGTTGGGAAGGTGAAGGCGTGAATGAGAAAGGTATCGACGTAGCTACCGGAAAGTCGTTGGTAGAGGTTGATCCTAAGTATTTCCGTCCGTCAGAGGTGGAACAACTGCTGGGTGACCCGACTAAAGCTAAAAAACACTGTTAGGATGGGATCCACGTAAAACATCATTCGAAGAACTGGTGGAAAAAGAAGCGTATCATGGTTCGCCACGATATGGAGAAAGTGAGACGAATGATTGCTACCAAACATTAAAACTTGCTTTACTAATAGAATGGAAAAGAATGCAAAGATATATATAGCAGGACACCGCGGACTTGTGGGATCTGCTATCTGGAAGAATTTGCAGGATAAAGGATACACCAATCTGATAGGCCGCACTCACAAAGAGCTTGATCTGCTGGATGGCACGGCGGTCCGTAATTTCTTCGATGAAGAACAGCCGGAATATGTATTCCTTGCCGCTGCCTTTGTGGGTGGTATCATGGCGAACAGCATCTACCGTGCCGACTTTATATACAAGAATCTGCAGATTCAACAGAACATTATCGGAGAGAGTTTCCGTCACAATGTGAAAGAAGTTGCTCTTCCTCGGCAGTACGTGTATTTATCCACGCGATGCCGAACAGCCGATGAAGGAAGATGTATTGCTTACTTCACCATTGGAATATACCAACGAGCCGTATGCAATCGCCAAGATCGCCGGACTGAAAATGTGCGAGAGCTTCAACCTGCAATACGGCACGAATTACATCGCCGTGATGCCGACCAACCTATACGGTCCGAATGATAATTTCGATTTGGAACGCAGCCATGTCCTGCCTGCCATGATTCGCAAGATTCATTTGGCACACTGTCTGAAAGAGGGAAACTGGGAAGCTGTACGCAAGGATATGAACCAGCGTCCGGTGGAAGGTGTCAACGGCGACAGTCCGAAAGAAGAAATTCTGGCTATTCTGCAAAAATACGGAATCAGCGAAACAGAAGTCACTCTCTGGGGTACGGGTACTCCACTCCGCGAGTTCCTCTGGAGCGAAGAAATGGCGGATGCCAGTGTCTTCGTTATGGAGCATGTGGACTTTAAAGATACCTATAAAGAAGGTAGCAAAGATATCCGCAACTGCCATATCAACATCGGAACGGGAAAGGAAATCACCATCCGCCAGCTCGCCGAACGAATTGTAGAAACGGTAGGCTATCAAGGTAAACTAACCTTCGACAGCAGCAAACCGGACGGCACTATGCGCAAACTGACCGATCCTTCGAAACTGCACTCTTTGGGCTGGCATCACAAAATTGAAATCGAGGAAGGCGTACAAAGAATGTACGAATGGTACTTGAAATAAGAATTTAAAGAATCAATCAATATGCTATGAGCAGAATTATTTTTTGCTTATAGCATATTTTTTTTTGATTATAGCATAATGATTTTTGGTTATAGCATAATGAAATTAGCTATAAGCATAATCTTTCCTCCTACCAGCCTGTCGCAATCTCACTACATCGCCCTTCCCCCATTTCCAAAAATTCTTCACTCTTAATTCTTCATTCTTAATTTAATTGCTATATTTGCACAATTTAATACCAAATGTGCAAAAAACAATGGAACAAAGTTTTATAGCCTATATTGAGAATAGCATCAAGAATAATTGGGATTTGGATGCCCTGACCGATTATAAAGGTGCAACTTTACAGTATAAAGACGTAGCTCGCAAGATCGAAAAACTCCATATCATTTTTGAAGAAAGCGGAATCCGCAAAGGAGACAAGATTGCCGTTTGTGGAAGAAACAGCTCTCACTGGGGAGTTACTTTCCTTGCCACACTGACGTATGGGGCAGTTGTTGTACCCATCCTCCATGAATTTAAAGCGGACAATATACATAACATCGTCAACCACTCCGAAGCAAAATTACTGCTTGTAGGAGATATGGTATGGGAAAACCTGAATGAGTCGGCAATGCCGCTACTGGAGGGTATCCTGATGATGAATGACTTCACCCTGCTAGTGTCACGCAGCGAACGACTGACTTATGCACGCGAGCATCTGAACGAAATGTTCGGCAAAAAATATCCGAAGAATTTCCGTAAAGAGCATGTCGCTTATCACAAAGACGAACCGGAAGAACTGGCAGTTATCAATTATACTTCAGGAACAACGAGTTATTCCAAAGGAGTAATGCTCCCCTACCGCAGCCTGTGGTCGAATACCAAATTTGCTTTTGAAGTGTTGGAACTGGAAGCCGGAGATAAAATCGTTTCCATGCTTCCTATGGCACACATGTACGGATTGGCTTTTCGAATTCCTTTATGAGTTCTCCGTAGGTTGCCACATCTACTTCCTTACTCGCATGCCGAGTCCGAAAATCATTTTCCAGGCTTTTGAAGAAGTGAAGCCCAGTCTGATTGTTGCCGTACCACTCATCATCGAAAAGATAATCAAGAAAAGCGTGCTTCCGAAGCTGGAAACTCCGGCGATGAAGATATTGCTGAAAGTGCCTATTATCAATGACAAGATAAAGGCAACAGTGCGCGAAGAGATGATTAAGGCATTTGGCGGAAACTTCAAGGCAGTCATCGTAGGAGGTGCAGCGTTCAATCAAGAGGTTGAACAATTCCTGAAAATGATTGATTTCCCTTATACGGTTGGATATGGAATGACGGAATGTGGCCCGATTATCTGCTACGAGGATTGGAGAAAGTTCAAACCGGGTTCTTGCGGAAAGGCTGTGCCACGGATGGATGTGAAAGTGTTGTCATCTGATCCCGAAAATATCGTTGGTGAAATCGTATGTAAGGGCCCGAATGTGATGCTAGGCTATTACAAAAACGAAGAAGCCACTCAAGAAGTTATCGACAAAGACGGTTGGCTGCATACCGGTGACTTGGCTTTGATGGATGCAGAAGGAAATGTTACAATCAAAGGACGCAGCAAGAACCTGTTATTGAGCGCTAGCGGACAGAATATCTATCCGGAAGAAATTGAAGATAAATTGAACAACCTGCCATACGTGGCTGAAAGTATTATCGTTCAGCAAAACGAAAAACTTGTCGGACTTGTTTATCCTGATTTTGACGACGCTTTCGCTCACGGCCTGAAGAATGAAGACATCGAGCGGGTGATGGAAGAAAACCGCGTGACACTGAACACTATGTTACCGGCATACAGCCAGATATCCAAGATGAAAATCTATCCGGAAGAATTTGAAAAGACACCGAAGAAGAGCATCAAGCGTTATTTATACCAGGAAGCAAAAGGCTAATATAAAGTTAGTTGCATAGAGATATTACTTAAACCGAAAAGAGAAAGGAATGAAGATAAAGAAAACAATACTTACGGCAGCTATACTAATGGCTGCCGTTTGTTTACCGGCACAGAACAAGAGTGCAGGGATTAATATATCCATCTGGAAAGATATTTGTACGCAACCGCATGACAGTACACAGACGACTTATGTGAACATCGGCCTCCTGTCTACAATGAATCGCTTGAACGGTGTGGGTATCAACGCATTGGGAAGCGTGGTACATGGTGACATGAACGGAGTACAGATCACCGGATTAGCCAACTTGGCAGGGGGTACTATGAGGGGTGTCCAGCTAGCCGGTATCAGTAATATCAGCGGCAACAACACCGTAGGGCTTTCTGCTGCCGGACTGGTAAATATCACCGGCGACAGAACTCAGAGAGTAATCATATCCGGTTTAACCAGTATCGGAGGAGATAATACCTCGGGGTTAATGATTAGCGGTTTCATGAATGTGACGGGCAATATGGCTTCGGGGCTACACTTTTCCGGAGCGGCAAATATTACAGGACAGAGTTTCGGCGGCTTGATGGCTTCGGGACTTTTTTGAATGTAGTAGGCGAACACATGAACGGCTTGCAGATTGCAGGAATTGCCAACATAACTGCATCGAAACTGAATGGGGTGCAAATAGCATTATGTAATTATGTAACGAAAGCTCGCGGACTTCAAATTGGTCTTGTCAATTACTACAAAGAAGATATGAAGGATTCCAACTCGGATTGGTTAATGCGAATCCTGATACAAGAGTGCAGATGATGGTGTATGGTGGAAATGCTACGCCTGCCAATATCGAGGTGTACGGTTCAAGAACCAGTTGTTTTATACCATATTGGGAGTGGGTTCCATGTATCAGGGATTGAATGATAAGTTTTCGGCCAGCGCATCCTATCGTGCCGGTCTGTCTTTCCCTCTTTACAAGGGGTTATCCATCAGCGGAGACCTCGGCTACCAGCATATCGAGGCTGTTGACAACAAAGATGAGGTCATCCCGAAACGCCTTGTACGCACTGCAGGCACGTGCCAAATCTGGAATATCAATTTACCAAGAAGTTCGGCATCTTTGCAACAGGTGGATATGGGGTAACCAGATTCTATAATAAATCGAGCAATTACGATAAGGGAGCTATTATCGAAGCGGGTATTGTTCTTTTCTAAATAAAATTACAATGAACGTTGAGATGAACATAACTACAATTAGAGAATACCAGCCAACAGATAAGAATGCTGTAATAGATTTAATCAGACAGAACACGCCTGCATATTTTGCACCGAAAGAAGAAGCTGATTTTAGTAACTATCTGGATAGCGAACGTGAACTTTATTTTGTTCTATTACTCAACAAGAAGGTTGTAGGCTGTGGCGGAATAAATTTTACAAAGGATAAAGCCAGCGGAAAAATAAGTTGGGATATCATACATCCCCAGTACCAAGGCAAATCGTTAGGAGCACAATTATTAAAATATAGAATTGAAATATTAAAGTCCATTGATGGTATTCAAAAAATAACCGTTAGAACTTCACAATTAGCCTATAAATTCTACGAAAAGCAAGGATTCACACTGAAAGAAATCCTAAAGAGACTATTGGGCCAAAGGCTTTGATATGTATAGTATGGAATATAGCGGGTATTAATAATAAAAAAGTGCAATTCAAAATAAATAATGAATTGCACTTTTCCTTATATATCAAGTAAATAAAGACACTATATTTTAAGCATTACTTAAGCTATCAAATGATGAATGATGGCTTTAAGCCCTTATCATTTCGATCTATCATATCTTTTCTTTTATCAGACCGGTACGATAAGCAACGAGCAATTTCTTCAAATCCTGTATTTGAGTCACCAGTTCTTTTCCCTTATCGGTATCTTTCACCATCATTCGTTGCGAATTAAATTCGAGAACAAAGTTGGTCGATTTGATATCAAGCCCCTCTTCTATGGCTTTCTGACGAGACTGGAACGGCTCGTGCTGCACAAGCTGCATACCGTGAGAATGATAAACAAGCGTATATCCCGCAATTCCCGTTTCCGGCTGATAAGCTTTTGAGAATCCGCCATCAATAACGAAAAGCTTGCCATTGGCTTTCATTGGCTGTTCTCCCTGAATCGTTTTCACAGGCACATGCCCGTTGATGATATGCGAGTGAGGACCGGAAGCTCCAAACTCTGCCAAAATCTGATCGCAGACATCTTCCCGGTTACGCAATGTATAATAATAACCTTTCTTCTCTTTATGCAATTCTTTATCTTCTACGAAATAACGCTCAAAAGTTGCCATCTTATCCTTATCGAACAAGGGAGCTTCCGGACCACACCACATATACCAAATGTAATCCATAGCAAATTCCTTATCCTCCTCCCCTTCTTCATCGAAGTACGCAGTACGAATCAGTTGATCGGCTTTATCCAGCAATTTATGCCCCCAATACTCCTTACCACGTATTTTGACATGTTTAAAGCTGCCGTCCTCATTCAAAGGCACAGAAGCATGATAAAGAAGATTCGAGTTTGAAACCAGATACATTCCGCCATAGGTAAACAGGCAACGCATGTGCTTCTTCAATTTCTCACTATTCATAAATGAATAATGAATCTTTTCTACCAATTCGCGTTCTTCTTCCGTCAACCGGTAAGGATCGGCAGGATCTACGGTCGGGAAGTTGGTATCGCGCAAAGCATATTCTTTTCCTTCGTATACAAAGACGCCACGCTCAAAATCAATCTTTTCCAGCAGTTTACGGTTGGTCATCCCAAACTCCGGACGACGGTCGATAATTTCGGCTTCCAGCTTAAACTGGATAATGGTAATGGCTTTATGCATTTGAGTTATCAAGCGCAGAGTCTTCTCATTATAATGAGCGTCGGCAAATTCATCTTCGGCATGAAGATGGTGCAAGGATCATCGGCATACGTATCCATTGCAAAAGTAGCCAATGGAAGCAGATTGATTCCGTATCCGTCTTCAAGTGTGCCCAGGTTGCCATAGCGCATGGACATACGTATCACGTTGGCGATACAACTATCATTACCGGAAGCTGCTCCCATCCAGAGAATATCATGATTTCCCCATTGAATATCGAAGTTATGGTAATTACACAATGTATCCATAATGATATGCGCACCGGGACCACGGTCGTAAATATCACCTACGATATGAAGAGAATCAATAGTCAAGCGCTGAATCAGATTACACATAGCGATAATGAAATCGTCGGCACGCTTCGTAGTGATAATTGTGCTGATAATTACATTAATATAAGCATGCTTATTCGGTTCGATAGACGATTCGTGCAATAATTCCTGAATAATATAAGAGAATTCGGCAGGCAGCGATTTACGAACCTTCGAACGGGTATATTTGGAAGACACGTTCTGACAGACTTTCACCAGTTGGTTCAGCGTAATCAGATACCAATCATCCAGATCCTTTTCACGGGCTTTCACTAATTGAAGTTTCTCTTCGGGATAGTAAATCAACGTGCAGATTTCTTTCTTTTCAGCCTCGCGGAGAGTGTTGCCGAATATTTCATTTACTTTACGTTTTACCGCACCTGAAGCATTTTTCAGTACATGCTGAAAAGCCTCGTATTCTCCATGAATGTCAGTCAGGAAATGCTCTGTCCCTTTAGGTAGATTTAAGATAGCCTCCAGATTGATTATTTCCGTACTAGCATCGGCAATCGTAGGAAAACTTCGGGAAAGCAGTTGCAGGTAACGGAGATCACTCACAATGCTTTCAGGAGTTATATTACTTTGAGCAGTCATTATATGTACTATTTTACTATTTACAATTTATTAATTGGCAACTTATTATTAGTTGACAACTTACCATTTAGTAACTCAAAAAAGGAATTTATTAATTCCTCTCCTTTTTCTTGTTACAAATTTATCTATTTTATACGATTCTGATTAAGAAATGACTACTTTTTATTTACAAATCCATCATTTCTCAATTTTCAATTCTCAATTTAACAAGAACATTAACAGCACTTGAGCGATAATCACCCGCAGGAACATACACAGCGGATAAACAGTCGCGTAGGCTACGGATGGGTTGTCGCCGGGAATTGTATCGTTTACGTAGTTCAGTGCCATCGGATTTGCCATACTTCCGCACAACATACCGGATACAGAACCGAAATCGATCTTCATCATCTTGAAGGCCACGAATCCAACCAACACTGTTGGAATGATAGTCAATCCGGCTCCTAAACCAATCCATAATAAGCCTTCCGGACGGAATACGGTATCGAAAAAGTGAGCTCCCGCATCCAGTCCCAGACAGGCAAGGTACATGGAAAGTCCCAAGGCACGCAACATCAGGTTCGCGCTACGGGTGGTATAGGTAATCATGTGTATCCGTGGTCCAAAAGTACCCAGAAGGATACCGACAATGATCGGTCCGCCCGCTAATCCCAACTTCACAGGAGTACTGACACCCGGAAAAGAGAAAGGAATAGCCCCAGTGCCAAACCAAGCACGATACCGATAAATATAACAACCAGATTGGGTTCTTTCAGGCTTTTTACAGCATTTCCAAGTACTTTCTCCACATTCTGAATAGCAGCAGCCTCTCCCACTACCGTCAGGCGGTCTCCTAATTGAAGTACCAATCCCGGAGTAGCAAGCAGTTGCACCCCCGACCGGTAAACACGGCTGATGTTAATACCGTAATGGTTTCTCAACCGGAGTGCACCGAGTTTCTTACCATTCAGTTCGGGACGGGTGACAACGATACGCTGCGAGATCAATTCGCTGTCAATCGCATTCCAGTCAATGTCCTCTTTATTCCAATCCGTATTTTCCTGTTCACCAAAAAGCACTGTCAGGGCCAAAGCGTCTTTTTCCGCAGTTACCACCAGTAAACGGTCACCTTCCTTCAATATCTTGTCAGAAGTCGGAATACTTACATGTCCGTCACGCCATAAGCGGGATATGACAAACTTCGGGTAACTCATGCGAGCTATATCCTTGATGCTTTTATTGAAAATAGCAGGATTGTGTACTTGAAACGCTGCAATGTAGGTTTTGTTCGCATCGTCTTTCTCTTTTATCTCCAAGTCTTCTTTGTGAACCAGCACTTTGCGAATTAATAAAACGGCAAGGATTACACCAACTACCCCCATCGGATAGGCTACCGCACATCCTAAAGCAGGAGTACTGCTGTCCATTCCCATCTGTTTCAATGTTTGTTGTGCGGCTCCCAACGCTGGAGTATTCGTCGTTGCTCCACAAAGGATACCGACCATATCAGGAAGAGAGACACCTGTTGCATAACTAGCCACCACGGTCAACAACGTTCCCAACAGAACTACTCCCAATGCCAGCATATTCAGCGTTACCCCTCCTTTACGGAAAGAGCTAAAAAAACCGGGACCGACTTGTAGCCCGAGGGAATAAACGAAAATGACCAGTCCGAAACTTTCTGCGTAGTTTAACATCTGCGGATCGACCGAAAGCCCGAGATGGCCGGCCAGGATACCTGCAAAAAAAACAAAAGTGACTCCCAGGGAAACTCCCCAGAAATGCACTCTTCCCAAGCCCAAACCAATCGCAGAAATCAGTGAAAGCACCACAACTGCCTGTAAGGCAGAATGTTCGAGAAACAGACTATATAACCACTCCATGTATATAAAAACTAATAGGGCGCAAAGATAAAAACTATTTAGTCCGGTTCAAAACTTTTAAGCTTTCATTTCGCGCCCTATTTATACCCTGAATCATATATCTTGAAATCTTATTGATTACCCTTTTACTGTTACCGTTACCTATTATTTTGTTCCTAATAACTATCCTATTTCTATCTTAACTATCTTATCCTTCTCTTTTCACCTGCATCTTGTTATCCCTCAAACGATCTTTTTCCCTCTGTTTCTTTCCGTTTTATCTTTCATCATTTCCCCTGAAACTCCACAAAGTTATTTCGTCCGTCCAGATAACCGCTTAACCTGTTTCCACCGATGTACACATCATCCAGGTATGAAACATCATTGGGACCGTAAGACATACGAATGGAAGTCTGCGCATAATTCTCCCAGTTCCAACGGAAATAATATTCATATTGATCGACTGTTCCATTAGGATATTCCACCCGTATATAGTCGATTCCGGTACGGTCTAAAAAGAAATCCAGTTCCTGACGGCAATAGTTACCGTCCATGTCCCGGTAGAAACTAACCCATGTACGGCTACACAAATCAGCCGAACGATTATAGTAACCACCACCGATATTATCATCATCATAGAAACTGTCTATTTCCACTTCGCAAGAGGTAAAACTTACCATCAATATAGCCATCAACGCCAAACCGAAGTATTTAAATGTGCTCGTTTTCATATTCCTTTATTTTTAACGGTTCTCTAATTATTATCTATCATTTATCTTTCGATATAACAAAAGTAGAGAATGAATTTTCCCCATGAAACTGAAAATTCCTACTTATCGGGAGGAAATTGCCTAAATCTAGGAGTAAATCCCTCCGGTGAAGTCTATTTCAAAGAATTCTTGTATCTTTGCCTCTTGCTAACAACACATGAAATTATCCGTCACATGAAGTCTATCAAATCACATATCACCCAATTATTGAAGTCCCTCAATGAGGGAGTATTCGAAAAAAGAACATACCATCGCACTCTCCCTATTATCTGCCATGGCAGGTGAAAGTATCTTTCTATTGGGCCCTCCGGGAGTAGCCAAGAGCTTAGTGGCGCGCAGGCTCAAACTGGCTTTTAAAGATGCGGATGCTTTTGAATATCTGATGTCTCGTTTCAGTACACCGGATGAAATATTCGGCCCCGTCTCCATTTCAAAATTGAAGGATGAAGATACGTACGAACGCATCACAAAAGGATACCTGCCGACAGCATCAATCGTCTTTCCTGGATGAAATATGGAAAGCCGGCCCTGCTATCCAAAATTCCCTTTTGACGGTAATCAATGAAAAGATATACCGCAACGGACAATTTACAGTGCGTGTACCCCTGAAAGCATTAATTGCCGCTTCCAACGAACTGCCCGCAAAAGGTGAAGGACTGGAAGCTTTATACGACCGTTTCCTGATCCGCCAGTTTGTCGGATGCATTGAACAGGAATATGCTTTCGACCAGATGATTTCTTCTACACGGGAAGTAGAACCTGAAATCCCGGCAAAACTCCAGGTAGACGATGAATTATACAACCAGATACAAGCTGAAAGCGAAAAAGTAGGTATTCACTATACCATCTTCGAGCTGATTCACAATATCAAACGAGAAATTGAACAATACAACACAGGACGGGATGAAAACACCCCTCCTATCTATGTATCCGACCGCCGCTGGAAGAAAATAGTAGGTCTGCTCCGCACATCAGCCTATCTGAATGAATCTCCGGGAATTCATTTCTCCGACTGCCTGTTGATGAGCGCCTGCCTATGGGATGAAGTTTCGCAGCTCCCCATTATCGAAGAGATTGTAGAACAGTCGATTGCACGGGGAGTCAATACATATTTATTGGGAGAAAAACGGCTGGAACAAAAACTGGACACACTGAAAGAAAACATGAAGTCCGAACACAGCCTGCGTGAACTTAGCGATCCGGGAATTCAGGTAGTAGACACCTTCTATCATCGCATAGAAGGTTATCACATTACCGGAAATCTACTCATCTTTGCTTCCGATTACCAGTCTTTGAGGAAAGACAGCAACCGGTTGTTTTATATCCAACAGGATAAATTCCGTCCGGTTAACAAAATCCTGAAAGCCTACGATTTTGTAAAGAACAGAAATATCGCGCAAAAGAATATCTATTCCCTCCGAAAAGGAAGACGGTCAGTTTTCGTCAACAATCAGGAGTATCCACTACTATGTTATGACAATTGCGAACCTTTGCCTGCACAACAGGATGGCAACACTCCATTCGAATTTACATTGCAGGAAGTGATAGATTTACTTCATCAAATGGAAGTGGAATATAAAACAATCTCCGAACGGGAAACAGCATATACAAAAGAGCATCTCTTCTTAAGCTCATCGCAAAAAAGCAAGATCAAACGAATTTTAGGAGAGACTGCACATATCATAGAGAATTACCGGAACGAACTCCGCATCATCGCTCATGCCCATGAACAAGAGAACAGAGAGTATTAGGCTCAAGCACCTGCAAGACATTTATTATGAGAAATTACAGGGAATAGCCTACGATGTGTACGACGAACAACTACACAACCTGATTATCCGTCCCGAAGAACTGGATGCGGATATTCACCGGTATTTTCGTCACACGCAACCCTCCCTGCAAGATTTCTACTCCCACTACGCGTCGCAATGGGAATACTTTCATGAAATGGATGAAGCATCCGACACCAAGTTTCTCCAATTCCTGAAAAACAGCGCCTACCCGTTCTCGATGAAATATCACCTGGTAGACCTCAACGTAAAATACTACCTCCAGCGTTTTGACGCAATCAGCCCGCGCTCTAAAGAATGGAAAGCGTTGCGGACTCTTTCTTTTTCGACAAATGGCACACACTGCTCTCGAACAACGAGTTCAACTATCAGATGGAACATATCGAGCAGCTTTGTGATGATTTCTACCGTATTCAACTGGCATTAGCCAAAAACCTTCCGGTGCGTGGCGGCTCACGCCTCGTCTGGTTACTCCGCAACCATAAACAGATAGCAGAACAGATTTTAGAATACGAAGAAACGATCAAACGAAATCCCGTTATCCGTGAACTGGTAGAAATCTTGGGCAAGAAACACCAAAGCAGCCGGAAACGTTTCAAAATGACTGCCGGTATTCATCGGGAACAAATTATATCTCATGCCACCCGAAGCGATATTACAGGTATTTGCGAAGGAAACGATTTGAATAGTCTTCTCCCTCTGGAATATTGTTATCTGGCGGAAAAGAACCTGCAACCCATTTTCTTCGAGCGTTTCATTGAGAAGAGATTGCAAGTCATCGACTATCAATCGCACGAGAAACAAACCATCAACGACAAGAAAACAATAGGGAACGAAGTTTCCGAAGAAGCTGAAGGCCCTTTCATCGTTTGCCTGGACACTTCCGGTTCTATGGCAGGCGAACGGGAAAGAATCGCAAAATCTACTCTACTTGCCATTGCCGAATTGACAGAAGTACAGCATCGGAAATGTTACGTCATCCTCTTCTCCGATGATATCGAGTGTATTGAAATAACAGATTTAGGGGCAGTTTCGATCGCCTGGTCGATTTCTTATGCCAATCCTTTCATGGCGGAACTGATATGGAACCTGTTATCACGCATGCTTTGCGGAAGATCAGCGAAGAAGGATATATGGAAGCAGACATCATCACCGTATCGGATTTTGAGATGCGTCCCGTCGATCAACTACTATCCCGGACCATCGAACACGCAAAAGCGAAACAGACAAAGATGTACGCTATTTCTTTAGGTGGCAAAAGTGCCGAGACCAGTTATCTGAAATTATGTGATAAATATTGGGAATATAGTGTTCAAAACGCTGAAAGTCTTAATAAAAATAGAATCGAGGAATCAAATATTTAATCAATGTTATAAAACATCTCTTTTTTCTTGTTTTATTTGCAAAGTTGACAGAAGTCCGTATATTTGTACTGTGTTTTCATAGTATTAGATTTAAGGTTAACAAAAGATTGGCTGTCTGGGATAGATAGCCTTTTTTATGCCCATATATAAAGATGAAATCTTAATACCCTGATTGTCAAATGATTACTTAAAGGTAGTAGAACGGATAAATAGCCGAAATAAACAAAAATAGCGGGTAACCTCTATTCTTATGTAGGCTGTTATGTAGGCAAAAAATTGGTCTACATGAGTATACGTAAAACCTAATTAAAATGTATTCGATCAACATTAAAGGAAAAGTGACCTCAAAAGACAAAAAATTGGTGAAACTGGAAATGATCTTCTTCCAAACAGGCTACAACAGAGTTTCTAAAGTGCTAAATATCACCGGTCCCATCAAAGACTGGGACAATGCGTCACAATCATTTATTTCCAAATCAAGCGATGCCATCAAAAAGAACAAGATGTTGCTTGATCTGAAATTAAAGTATCAGAAGATTGCGGAAGAATGGGAAGAAGAAGGACGTAAATGGAGTCCGGCCGAACTGGCACTTAGTCTTGATAAAAAAGAAAGGGAAGGAAATGAAAGAGGAAGACCGTTCTCTGTCCGTTTCCCAGATGATTGATTATTTGATTAAAAAATTCTCTGAAAAGGAAAAAGAGAAAAAACGGCAAGATTGTGAAAAGCCTGGCGAGTGTAAAGGACTATAAAATCATAAAGAAGGCTTTGGAAGAATTCACACAATAGAAATACAATAAACCATCATCCGTGTTTTATTTCAGTGACATAACAAAACAGTTCCTCTTGGATTTTGTTCTATATACACAAAAAAGGGATTGCCAATGGCAATAAAGCAGGCTTGAACCAGAAGTTGCGTAAACTGAGAGCCATAGTCAACTATGCCAAAGGGCTGAATATGCACGGTGCGGATCCGGAAATATTCGGCTGTGTAGAGGATAAGATGAAATGGCACAAGTTTGAACCGAGAACTGTTTCCAAGAGAGTGATACAGTTAATTGAGAATGTGGATAGAAGCTTGCTTACACCTAAAGAGGAATTTTGCTTGGATTTATTTCTTTTCAGTTATTACACAGGAGGTATGGCCAATGTGGATGTCTGCCATTTGACGTACAATATGATTCAAGGAAACCAAGTTATCTATGAACGGATGAAATTCCCAAAAATTGGAAAACCCTTGTTGATAGAGAAATCAAAACAAATTATTGAGAAATATGAAGGCCAAGGCATTGACAACTATGTATTCCCTGTATTCACAAAAAACATACCACGGAGGCTAAAATGCGTAATAGAGTCATTCAAATCTCTAATAGAGTCAGCAAGACGTTGACTAAAGTTTGCAATATTCTGGATATAAAAGAGAATATAACTTGGTATTCCGCACGAGGTACATTTATCTCCCGTATGGTAGATGCCGGTTGTTCCCCGGCTGTTACGGCAGAACAAGCAGGAAACAGTGTTGCGGTAATCTTTAAGCACTATTACAAGTTCACCGAAGGTGAAACCTTATTGACAAAAATGAATTCTGTATTCTAAAGTGGCAACCAATAAGTTAGAATTTCCGGATATTTTAATGGATGAAGCCGGATTTGACAGGGCTATTGTTTTATTATTCGGGAAGTTTCGCTATCATTGTTGCAATGAAGACGACAGGCTGGGTATGATTCCTGCCGGCTTCATACCCAGCCTGAAAATAGGCGGGGGGATATACATATTGTACGTTCGCTGAACGTCTTGGAATAGAAAAACTTGCACTTTTCAAAAAGGCAAGATGTATACGCAATGTTCATGCTGTGTATGCTTATATAAAATGAGTTCACGCTGTTCTTTTGGGTACAAGGCGAGCATAACCATTAAAATATTATTGATATGAAACAAATTACTTTGTACGTGTACCAATCTATCGACGGTTGTCAGGCTTCTTCGGACAAGTATTTCGATGCAGCGGTGGATGCCTCTGGTTGCGTGCTGATTGATGAAGAAACTTACCTGCGCATTTATATGAATCATTTGGGCTGGCCAATTACAGCGAAAGAGACTTTAGTTGTAACGAACAATGCTATCAACCTGACTGAGAATGAACGAGTGCAGTTCATTACAGGGGATGTAGTGGCAGAACAGCAGAGAATAAAAGAGAATGGTGACGGTACGGTGGTGGCTTACGGTGAGGAGATTGGAACTCTGCTTTTGGATAACGGGTTGGCGGACGAAATCACGGTAACGACCATACCGATACTGGTCGGAGGTGATGAGAAAGTACTGAAATGCGGATTGAGTGACGGTGGAATCTGGATTGTGCGGTCGAACAAGATGCTGGTTGATGGTAAAATGCGGACAGTGTACGGAAAGGTGTGATGACGAAATACAAAAGAAATGTGTCATAAATTACCACAGATTACGCGGATGTACATAGACTAAATTTAACTAACAGATGATACTCTGTAATATTTGTCTGCGTAAATCCGTGTAATCTGTGAATATAATTTTTACACATTCTCTTGGGTTTTCAATAAAGAATAAATAAAATAATGGACTATATATAATTATTCCGGTATTGGGAGTATAGTATTGTCCACTTAAAGATTAGGAATATCTCCTTGAAACGGGTTTAATAAGCAAGTCGATGTGCTCGTGTTCAAGAATATGCTTCATAGCCTTGTAGATGGGCATCTTCTCAATGCCAGCAATCTTTAGAGCTTCCATTTTAATGGTATTCTCAACCAGCTGTAAGTAGTCCTCCTCTTTCAGCTCAACATATTTTTGTGACTGGGATTTCAATTTTGCCATATCATTAATTGTCTTTATTATTTGTTTCCGAAATCAGCAGGAATCTCGCCCCATAAGTGCTTGTCCCAATACAATACCTCTATATCCACTATCCTTGCTTCCATTACCTTGAGAAATATCTCTGCTTTCTGTAATGCCGGACATGTGCGTGAGGAAGCGGTCTGTCTATTATTATACCATGTAATACCCGTTATACTGTCGGAATAGATTGTGTGCGAAGTTCCCGGATGCTCTAAAATATACTTGACAGCTGTCACAATACCGAGAAACTCCCCAATATTATTTGTCCAGTTGCCAATTGATTCCGAAAAGAGTTCCATTCCGGAAGAGAGGTCGACAGCCCGGAAGCGTGTCAATCTCTCTTTTGCCTTATGGGTACCATCGGTCGCTATGCCTACCTTTGGCTTTCCTTTCATTTGCCTCTTCCCGAATGTCCGTTTTTCGTGTAGATGAATCCGTCAGATTCCATGCGTCGTACCAAAGCCTGTGCTTGGTTCAGGTAATCGTTGATTACACTCTCCTGATGCCTAATATCCTTGCGCCCTTTGAGAATTTCCAATACACCGTCTATTGTACGGCTCATAGCACTCTTTCCGTCCTTGGGATCGAAGAAAATCTTTTTGTTGCCGAATGTTACAGTTACTTGATACAATGTTTTCGGGACAATTATTGTTTCCACATGCGCTTGAAACAAGACAGGGGTAGCAGCAACCACTACATATCCTTTGGCGTTGTGCATGGGTTTCAACTCTACCGAATAGAGGATGTTTGGCTCAATAGTTCCTTTCAGATCTTCTGAAAGAACACATATTTGTTTACCAAATCTTGAGTCTTCACGAACTCCCATCAATTTACGTGTTTTGGAGTGGCGCGAAACGAATCCGATCAGTTCGCCTGTCCGCTCCGATTTCGCAAACTTCAGTTGCGATTTTTCCGATGTCATATTACAGGTCTTTCATATTCAATCTATTACTTTCAATTAACAATATGTCTTTAATAACTCACTTTATCATGCAAATATATATCAAATAAGCGTGTTGACAAAGTATTTTAATCATTAGTTTTCAGGTAATTATGTACGAATATATAGAGAAAGACTGCACTCAGTACAGTCTTTCTTTCTCTGTAAAATGGCTGAAACGTTCATCTGTATCAGAGGTTTGCAGAAGATAACGGCATTTCCAATACCGGTAAATCCGCCCACCGTTAGGTATATAGTAATTTATATCATCGGCGTTCAGATATTGGTTTCCCTGTTCTGTGCCGTGATGCATCCATCTGGCACATCCCGGCAGATTAGGGTTGTCCCGGACATAAAAATCCATCTTCTCTTTCCCTGTCACGAAAATGTTATGTACGCGGATATCCTTGTCAATCGGAAACCTGTAAACATATAGGGCGAAGTCGCAAATATCCGTTTCCAAAAGATTGTTTCCAAAATGTATCGGAGCTTCCTTTTCCAGACTTTCAAAACCATTCCGTACGCTTGTCCGTGTGCATATTTCCGCAAACCGTTCATCTGTTACAGGTTCGGCTGTTGCATATACCACCCGGAAGCCATTGTTCGTACTGTCCCTGACCATGACATGGGCCACTATCTCGGAAGATTTGTTGATACTGTTGTCCATTGGATCAGTCTTATCGGGAATACACATCCGTAACAGCCCTACCACAATGACAAGAAATACCAATATCGCCCGTGGACCGATTGTAGTTGTCATGAAAACAAACTCATCAGCCTGCTTTCTTAACTGTTTCATAGAATTTTGAGGATGTGGCGGCCGGATGCACCCCGGAACTCGGACACGCATACTTCATGTCCTGCATCCAACAACCGGTTTCGACATTCCTCCATGGCAGTATCTGATATCCTGACAGCAGGAATATTCGCCGCCGTCATCTTGAAAAGAGGCGCTACCATGATCCGGGAAATCGTTTCGGCGTCTTCAAAATACGCTTCGTATGAATCACCTACATGGAAAAGGGTAATGGTTTCCACGCCATGCTTTTTTCCTTCATACCTCCGTAACACTGACGGATAATCTGTTCCTTTTTCATATAATATATGTGTATGGTTTGGTGTCTGCCAAACATAAAAAGTACCTGCAACCAATTCAGTTGTTGGGAGTTCATCCGAAAGGTATATACAGACTTTTTATTGGACAAATATACAATAAATTGCGGACTCGTCCCACTTTTTATAAGCGGAACTATTCTCTCATTTTCACCTCCTTTTTTCAAACTCCTCGCTGATGGCTTTAACGAATTGTTCATATTGCCTATCCTATGGCTTTTACTACAGGCCTTACCATGAAACGGAGGTGTAAAAAGTAGCCCAAGTTCTCGTTTATAGAAAATCCACCAATAAGGACAGCGCCTGCTTTAATACAACAATATTTTCCGTACATAGCGTAATCACCCGTGGTTTTGATAAGGCCATATCTCGGTAACAGTTCCGGTAGTGTATCAAGTATCGGGTGTATGACCTCTTTTAGAAAGTTCGGACTTTCTTCCGTTCTCTTCCTCCTGCTTCCTTTTCTGTCGGTATTGCTTCCTTCCTATGATAAAAAGCCTCAAAACGTTTACGGTATTTTTCTGTCAGTTCTTTAATACCTGTTTCCATCGTTTTAATTATACTCTGCAAAGCCATTCGTCCAATGTCATGGACTCTTCAAATCCGTACTCTTCAATCCGCACGTAACCATTTTCTCCCATGACCAGCTTTTCTCTTATAAGGATCGTTCCGGCATGGTTTACCATTACTTCCGGTTCAATGGTCGCAAAACGCCCGCCGTCATCCGACTCCCGGATATCATACGCATGCAGTCCTTCCGGAACGACATTGCGGTCAATCCTAAAATTGGTGAACAATGCCGGTATACCGTTGACAGTCATAGAGTCAAAACTCTCGTCTTGAATATTTCTTAGGGTAATCATATTAAATTGTTTTGTGGTTATTACTTATGCTCGGGAAGTTCAATGGCCCGAACCCAATTATCTTGGTCATTGAACATCTCGTCATTGATTCTTGCCGTGAACTCCAGCGGTGTCATCTTTTCAACCTCTGTATGCGGATTGTTTTCGTAATCGAAAATGATCTCCTTGTCAGGAGCGTCGTCCGAAATCATCCATAGGGAAAGAGAACACCCACACCTCTTTGGCCTCATCTTTCCCGAGGAATCGTTTCAGGTTGTCCGTGTAAGCCGAACATTTGTCCCAGCCGGAGTCCACGAAAGCGGAGATCTCCGCTTCCATTTTATCCGTACTTTCTTTCAGGAAAGCGACGGCGTTCTGTTTCAGAGTTTCTGCCCGACGCACAGTTCCAGATACCGTTCCCAGACGGTAACCAGCCAGTCAATATTGATTTCGTAAAGATGACGGCAGGGGAAACGCTCCCGGCTGTCGGAATTATAGAGCATGCAGCTCCCGTCCGGCCTGATCTCTTCCAGCATGTACACGGTATATACCGGTATGCCGTGATGTTTAGCGTCCTCGCCTTCCTCCTCGACATAGACCTTGTGGGGCAGCAAGCCCTCCGGCATTTTTGGAATCGCCTTGAGATTGGCGATAATCTCCAGTTCCAGTTCTTTCTGTTTTTCCTGTAATTTCATTTTCTGTCAGTATTTAATTGAATTTTGCCTTCTTTGAATAACTTCTGTTTGTAGCGCCGGTATTCACGGATAATTTCAGTGTGCTTCTTTCGGTCAGGCTTGTACATTCCCTTCGCCTTGCGCTTATTCAGCAGCTCCCTGTTACGCTTCTCCCTTTCGGGATTCACGATGAACGTAATCAGGCGGCGGCTTACACCGTACTCGCGTGCCAGTTGGCGCTGACTGACATCTTCCGTCATGTAACGGTGGAAAATCTCTGCCCGCTGTTCGGGTGTCAGTTTTTGCCTGCGGTCATACCGTGTCCCGCAAATGGTTATTCCCGTGCTTCTGTATGGCATGGCTGTGGCTGTTTATCGTTTGCATTCCATGAATAAAAGTCGTAATAGCCTGATTTTTTTTACAGTTCATATCTATTTGATTTTGATTTAATTCTTGACCAAACAGCATTTCCGTTGTATATCAACTCATTTACGCTGAATTGCCCATTAGTGTACAGAGGAGTACTTCCAAACGCATCTATATTTCCGTCCATTTTCTTATTATCACAGATGTATATTTGAATTTTACCGGACTTCTTCGCCTCTTTAAGTAAAGCGGAAACACTTTCATCATTAACGCAGTGCCTACATTTTCCGTTTATCCATACAGATATGGAAGTTACTTTTTTTCATAAGCACATCCCATTCCATCGGAGGCATGTGCTACTAAAACATCTTTATTCATTACTAAATTATTTATATCTTTTTCTTTCATGTCATTTGAGAGTTTCTTGTCACAAACAAGTTATCGTTGGTCCTGAGTCAATGTCAATTCCAATCGAAGCGTACTTTATAGGGAAGTAATATTCAACGTCCTTGCCATTAGCCATATAATAGTGGAGATTTCCCTCTTTTATCCAACATTCACGTACCGGAGAGTTATTAATACTTACTATCCTGTTGAGATTGATTTTTACCTTTTCTTTCTTGTCCTGAACGGCCAACTTAGTTTCTTCATTTTCGCCTTCGATTGCATCTTGAATTTGTGTGTCAAGGCCAATTGGCGGTAATATGATTTTTATAGTTTGTATTTTCATTCTTAATTCTTTTTGTTGTGTATTAATCGATAGATGCAACCATTCGGGCAAATAGGATTGTGAATAATCTGTTTCTCCATGATTAAATTCATTCCTGTTTTTAATACTTCTGATTCCATACTTTATCTCCTTTTTTGTTCATATTTAAACTAAAACATTGATATATCGGCAGGCCATTTTTCCACGTCCGTATCTATAAGCATATGCATGTATTTATCCGACGGGTATTTCTTTTGTGCCTTAAAAGTCGCTTCGATATAATTTTCCGCTTCTACAATCAAGTGTGGCATCTCATCTATATAATCTCTATAAGTATCTCCGTCCTTGTCGGTTATCCACTTATATTTAAAAATCTCAAAGGTATAATGTGCCATTCATTTCTATTATTAGTGAACTTATTCTGTTGAGTAAATTCCCAACATATCTTCGGCGGTCAGGGGACGGAGGGAAACGGCGTTGAATTCCTGGACGTTGTCCTCGTGTATATCCCGCACCCCTACGGTCGGATTCTCGCTACTCGGCCGTAAGTATATGACTTCAAACAGCATTTCCTTGCGGTAATCCGCCGGTCCGTCTCCAAAACTTCGGCGTATCGAACCGACCGCCTCGTCCGTCAGGCGTACGAAATCCCCGGTGCGGAATGATGGTGCCGGACTCGTGACGGGAGCCAGCATCTGCCGGTCCCTATGTCCTTCCAGGTCTTCCACAGCCATTGCGTAGGCCCTATATTCCGCTTCAGTCCCGAATTGCCTGGTTATCACGTGACCGCCGGAGTCGGCGGTATTCTCTTCCGGCGGGATGATCCCGGTTTTCTTTTTATATGCTTACGGTGTCCTTATCGAGCAAAAAGTGTCACTGTTATCATGATCGTGGCAATCGTTTTTTATAACAAGTAAAAATCCATATCCTTTTCCTCGAAATCGGTCAGGTGTTCTTTATTGTATTCCTCTATGACCATTGAGGGAATATATGTTTCACCGCTTATCTCGAACTTTCCCCTGCGCCAACAGCTGCGCGAGCGTATCCACATGACCTTCCAGTATTTTTTCGATTTCCTCACGCTTGCCTGTTACCGTGGCACCAAGGCGCATCCATACCGCCTCTTCACACTGGGTGTCCGTATCTTCCGGTTCGCCCTCATGACGTATGATCTGATAATCGCTCCAGCCGTCACCGTCATTCAACCCGGCGACATAGGCCTTATATTCTTCAAGAGTTTTGAACTCTTTCTCGTCCACGACACCCCCGTTGTCCATCAGCCATTCCTCGGAAGGCAGTTCCTTGCTCTCGTCATATTTTCTTACGGCATCCTCGCCAAAAATCATGGTTATCTTTATCATATTGTCTTTTTATTTTGAATGGTTTATTTGTATAATCTTTCTTTTCTACGCTCTTTCAGGGTATTCCGGAGATATTTCATGAGCTTTCCGCAAGGACACAGGGCATGTTCCCGCTGGCGGGCATAGCTCAGGTCACCGTTGGAGAGAATCATGCCGTCGGCATTGAGACAGAGATCGCCATAAACGTAGTTCTCCTCCGTAAGGTAAATCCTATGAACGGGATTCGGATATCCCTCCGTACTGCGACCTTCCCGGAAAAGGAAGATCCGTTCGGCCTGTCCCCTGACTCCGAAAAAGGGATACGGGGAAAGTGCCGCAAGTGTGGCAGCATGCTCCGCCGGATCATGGAAGCGGTCGTCGCTCATTTCGAGCATGTGGCCGGAGTCCTGCTCCTTTTCCTCCTGGTACTCGTACAGCGCGGCGCAGGCTGCTATGAATTCCCCGGAACGGGAGGTAGCCGCTCCGTTGGTCACGATATAGAAATCATTGACTGTAATGCCGTATGCACGTACCCGTCCGAGTATATGACGGATAGCCCGGACGTTAAGCGACGGCTCGCCGCCCGTGATGTTGAAATGGTGGATATGCCTGACATGCCGCAGCAGGTTGCTTATATGTTTCAAAGAGATATCCACGGATTCGGCATCTCCCCGCATGCAATGGGCACAGCGCATGTTGCAACGTCGGGTAATCTCGATGCAGAGATTCTTGATATATAGTTCTCTCATATTCGATGTAGTTCGGCTTAAGTTTCATCCGGGATTTCCTTTCCCGTGTAAGGATTATATAGCGGTGTGTTGCCAACTGCCTCGGCGTCAATAGCGAAACTGCCACGGCCTACGTCGTAGAAGAGTTCCAGCTTTAGCGGCGTTGAAGCGATGACTTTCTCAGCCTCGGCTTGTGACAGGCCTGAATACATCAGGCATTTGACACGACACCGGAACATTTTCGGATTGGTTTCCGGCGTGGTAACTACATCAACGACCTCGCACACTTCATCCGTGATGGCGAAGCGGTCGGGATTGGGTGTGCCGTTCCTTCTAGAGCCGTCCGATGCGGCATGTCCGGTGATTGAATGGTTCCGCACCTTTTCGGTGGGATAGGTCTTATCGCCTTTGGCGAAATACGACTTGCCGGAGGCGACACAGGTATGATAGATTACGCCGTGGACCTTTCGTCCGTCGTCAAGTATAATTGTATAGACCGTTCCCTCCTGCAAGACAGGAACGGCATTCGGCTTATGAGACATAAGATTTGTTTTTAGCTGTTTATGAATTTTGGTCTTGCATGCCGCACGATGTGTAGGTCATCATAACCGATGGCTCTCAGTTCGGAAAGCGGGTTGCGGTACTCCTTTTCACGGGCTGGCCGCGTCACGGCGATCACACCCGCATAGTCGGCTGCGCCATGCTGGCCGACGTGCATGTAGGAGATTATTTCACCCCGCCGTCCACTCCACGGTATTTCCGGGAACAGGGCGATGACCTGTCCGTCGGGATAGCGTCTAAAGACCACCTTTGTCATTTTTTCCACAGATTTTCGTGTCGATTTCATAATCCCCGTAATTTTTGAATTCATAGTCCACTTCGCTGATAATTTTGTCAACCTCTTCGTCCGTTATCTCATCGGCCTTCGGGTTGTCGATATCGAGCCGTACGGTCAGGTAAATGGTTCTTGTTGCCATAATATCATACATTTTTTAGTGTAACAAAGCCGGTCTATGACGGGCCGACGGTATATTTCTCTATCAGCCGCTTCCGGTACGCCTTGTCCTTTCCGGCGGCAAGGCTTGCCAGTTTGCGGATATTCCGGTTGGCTTTTTCCGCGACCTGCTCCACTGTCGGTCCGGGAGTCATGAAATCACGGCATCCGGCACCACAATACCGCTGCTTCCCCTTGACCGTCCTGCCACAGGCCGGACACCGGCGCTTGCCGTCACGCTCCAGCACTTCCAAAATATTGGCATGAATGCCTTTCCACCATTCAATACGGTCTATGTCATAATCGTAGACGGTTATCGTGTTCCCGAAACTGCGGGCTTCGACCTCAACGGCAATGCCCTCATCTTCAAGGCAAACCTTCAACACTGGGTCTTCGTTAGGCTCACAGTGCCTGTCATACCAAATGATATAGGTGGGATCGTCCAGTTCGTCAGGCTCTCCCAGACAGAGTTCCGTAAGGCCGTTGTTTACGAGAATGTTGCGAATGACGGCTTGTAAATATTTGATACAATCCATTGATATTTCGTTTTATGGTTGTTCCTCATTCGTCAGTTCATCTCCGAAGCATGGCCGACGAACTGGAAGATATCGGCGTATTGTTCGCTGTAGATATAGAATCCGTCCCGTTTTTCCCCGGTCTCCGCATCTATTCCGTCAGCAAGGAGATATTCCCCGTCATCCGTCAGGTAGACATCGGTAAGCTTGATACGGGGCGTGTCGTGCTTCCCGTACAGGGTTGTCGTGACGGGGAAGTTGTTGTCGTCGAGTTCCTCCTCTTCCGTGAGGCCGAGTGATACGCGGCCATATTGTGCCAGGAACTCCAGCATGAATTTCAGCATGGCTTGCCCGGCCTCGTGCAGCCGTTCGTCGATAAAGGCGTACCGGGTGGCGAACAGATGCAGCTTGTCGGCACTCATTTTGTCCGGGGCTTTGCCCGGCTCCGCATTGTCTTTCTGTATTTTATCCATATCTGTCATATTGTTGGTTTCATGTTTCCAGCGGGGTGAAGGAGACGGTCAGTATCACTATCTCGTCACCCAGGTTGAACACTTTCAGGCAGTCGTTACTGATAGTCCTTTTCAGTATGTCTCCCCGGTATCGGGAATTGCGTACCTTGAAGGTAAAATCATCAATGAACGAGCTGATGCAATGAAGCACGTGACCGAATTCTTCCTTGCCGTAGGGCTGGGAGAAGTATGCTTTTATGTGCATTCTCAAACTCAGGATGTAGTTCGAGGTCCTGCTTCCGGTCGGTCCGGTCAACACTATTTTATATTTTTCCATAGCCTGTCTGTTTTAATCGTCATACCAGCCCTCGATCTCATCGAAATAACCGTTCGAGTCCCATTCTTCCAGCAAGGTGGTCGGGTACGTCCATTCAAGGCTGTAAAACAGATCCTGGCACACCTCTGCATTACCCTTGCACAGGGCGAGCAGTGAGTTATGCGTGAAACAGCCGTCACTGCTCGCCGGTACACGCCAGCCCTCATGGTCTTCTGCCGCGTATTCGGGTACATAGCACACTTCATCGGGGCGGTTGAGAAAGGCATCCTCGTTCTTGTAGATGTTTCCTTCCCTCCATATTCCAGTTCATAGAACACACCTTCCGGCGTTTCTATCCTGTTGCCAATCTCTATCATAGCGTTACCGTTTCGTGGGTATATATAATCACCATCCGGGAGGAGAGCACCTTGTCGCGTACCGTGGGGTTGGCGATTGCCCAATCGGAATGGAAGTGCATGTCCGGAATGGATGCGGTGTCCACAATATCGCCCCCGTTTTCCAGACGGAGGTAATCCGGCTGATACAGGTTGCAAAGGAATTTGCCGTCCGTATCGCTGATGGCGTATATCTTGCCGTCGAGTGCGGCCGTCATCTCCTCCTCGCTGCGGTAGACCATCAGGTATTTACAGCCGGTCTTCATCTCTTCCGCAATCCGCTTATGCAGCTCTTCGGGAGATAATTCACGCAGTCTCGACACGACCGCCCCGATACTTTCCACGGCATCGTAGCTGTCCAGAGCATCATGGCAGGTCGTTTGAAACTCCTCTTTCGGGCGACCCGCAAAATTTATGGTACGGACTTCCTGTCCGTGCCCGCCGAGCAGGTAAAAGGGCGTACCGTTCCATTGTTCCTTTCTGACAGAGAGCGGCCGGGAACACTCCCGTGTCTGCCGGTTCACAGCGGCATACAGTTCCAGACTTTCCCCGCATTCCATATGCAGGATATGCCGGGCGAACTCCGCAAACGTCATGATTTTGATTCCTCCCCCATTTGCCGTGAAGAAATCCTGTCTTGTCTGTTTCATAAATCCGTTTCTTTAAGAGTAGGTAATCGTTTTGTATAAGGGGTGGAATATTCACCTCGTTTTAAAAAAAAAGACCGCCGCAGCCGTAGCCGCGACGGCCCGTCATCATTATGGCATGTGATGAACAGGTTCTGTTTCCGTTATTCGTCTTCGTAGTACGGTACACCGTGCCTAACCACTGCTTTTTCCATTTCTTCCCACCAGATTTCACTATGGCGGTCGTTGTTAAAATCGATGGACTCGCCTTCACCGAGCCGCAGCCGGTCGCGGGTCTCCATTTCCGTTTCGTACACAATCTGTTCCATCTGTTCGTCCGTAACATGGCAGGTGTTGAACGGTTCCGGCAGGGATTCCAACTCCCTGCGTGACAGCTCGGATTGCCCGCAGGTGAAAACCTTGTCATAGAAAACGTCATCTTTCGGCGGCAGTTCGGGTTCTTGTTCCGGCAGCACATCCAGATAATCCGACTCATACAAGTAGTTCTCGTCGCGTCCCTGCGTCTGCCGGTTGTTCTCGAACTCTTCCAGGTCACTTTCTGTCAGGCGGAATTCCTTCTTCTTGCGTCGCAGGTACTCCATCATGTTTTCGAGGGAGGAGAACGGGGCTATGAGTTCCATGGAAGAACGGCTGTGCCAGGCGTCGCTCCTGTACAGCAGGTAGACCTGCGGAAGGTTCCGGGCCGCCTCCTTGCGGTATTCGCCGAACTCATACAGGGCATTGTCGAAACTTCCGAACGCCAGTCTGATCTTGTCTTCGACGGATATGGATTCCCGGTATTCCTCGAACCGGCACTGCACATACTCCATGAAATCCGTATTGCCCAGTGCCTCCATGAGCGTGGTGTCATCGGCCGAGAGCGCGATATCGGCCCCAGCGAAATTGTCGGCTGACAGCACGTGTTTCTCTTCATTGTATTCGTCTTCCGCCCGGCAGACGGCCAGGCCAGGCGTTTCCGCTTCAATCTCCACGACCTTGCGGAGTGTCTCTTCGATAGCTATCCGGTATTTTTTCATATCAGATGATGTTTATTTGTTTCAGTTCACGTTTGTAGTTTCTCAATGACGGCTTGTGCCCTTTCTCCTTTACGATCTGGCGCATCTGTGCAAAGGTGTACGCCTTCTCCATGTCCAGACCGTAGTCGGAGACGAATGCCATCATGCCTACATAGCAGAAGCCGAACTTCCGGTGCAGCATGTCGGCCGTATAAGGCGTCATGTCTTCCGCCAGGGTTACGGGGACAGCCATTCCCCGGATCTTGAACTTCAGTCCCTCGATAAGGGTCCCGCAGTTATCGTTGTGGTAGGTCAGGTTCCCGCGCCGGGCGCAGTAACCGATGGTCTCTCCCATGAAGGTGTTGCGGAAGATTTCCGTACGGTTCAGGTCCTTCAATTTCTCGACACCGTAATAACAGATTGCCTGCACGGCTTTCAGCGACTTGTCCACTCGGGGCTTGACGAAACGCGGATCATTCTCCGCCACGGTCTTTTCCAGCCACGTGCGGTGGAAGGTTCCGACAGGCACGTCGAACACCTTCTCCGGCATGCAGTATTTTGAATCCGACCGGGTCATCATCAGGTGTGCCGAGGACGGCTCGTATTGTTCTTTCAGATAAAAGGCCAGACAGGTATTGCCGATTTTGCAGTAAGTATAGTCGTCACGGCTGTTTTTCAGCGACAGCATGGTGGTTTCCCCGCCATAGAACTTCTCGGGCAGTCCCGTCTGCCGACAGAACTCCGTGAGGAAATGTCCGGGGATGGCACGTGCATAACTGCGCTCCCGGTAGCACTCTTTCGCCATTTGCGGGGTGATGAACCGTTTGGCAAAGTCACGGATATGGTGATGGCTGTAATCATACGCCGCCCGCGTATTCGCTGAGGTCTGGAACTCTTTGGGTATCTGACGGAACCAGCGGAAACACGTCCCGTGCTCCATACAGTAGTCGACGAACTCCCGCGTCCATATATTTTCAGGGAATTCGGGACAGTTGCCGTTTCTTCGGACGAACGCCTTGCATACTTCCACCGTGAGCAGGGATTGTTCAGTTTCCCCGTCGATATAGCAGTTTGTCTCCCGTTTGCTGTTATCGATGGCGATGACCAGTCTTTCCGGTGTCTTGAACCGCTTCGGCAGCTCCCCGAACATGTAAGGGTGTTTCTCCATCAGCCGGTCCGCCAGCATGTCATCCAGATATGCCGACAACGGCTTGAAAAACTGGGGGTCTGTGATGAAGTTTTTCCCTTCGGTCGAACAGACAGCCGCATGGAGAATCCCATAGGAATAGAGCCGGGCGGGAACAAGCGAGAGGTCATGTTCCGCCATCTTGCGGTAATACGCCGCGTTTTTGAAACGCGGCGGCACAACGGCATCGGTAACCGTGCTTAATATTTTCATCTCATCGAGCATCCCGTAATAGAACCCTTGAGTCTTTACCCCAACGGGGACATATCCGAGGATAAGACCCGTTTTCATGACGGCGTCTGTCCTGCTGTCCGCGTAATGCGGATCGTAAACATAGCTGCGCAAGGCCAGGTATGCCAGTTGCGCGTCCCAAAGGCGTTCAGGTATGAAGGCGAGAATGTCGAAATCCCCGCGTCCGTTTCGGATGACCGCTTCCGCCATTTCCCGAGTAATCATCGCTTCGGGAACGGCCGTGATGTTCTTCGGTTTTTTGCGCATGGCGTAGTCGCAGACAGCTTCCGAACGGCACGCCTCCGGGATATTACGCAGTTCGAAACTGTGCCAGCTCTCCGTACATCCCGCAATGATGCGTCCTATACGTTCAGGCGTGAGGAAACGTCCCGGAATATGGTTCAGCACCTCTATTTCCTCGCTCTCGGCGGCTGCCTCCACGATCTCTTCCGTGAACAGGTGCTCCGGCAGCCATTCTATGGCCGATACGATATTACGATGTCCCATACAGTTTCTTTTTAAGGTTGGACGAACGTACAATTCTTACAAGGCGGCAGCCCCGGTAGACATAAAGTATCCGGAACTCACGTTCGGCGAGTTCCTCAAGCCCCTGCCAATGTTCCGGCCTCTCGATCTTCTCGAGCCTGGCACGGTTGTTTACATAAACGGTTATCGGCCTCATGCTGTCATGAGAGGGCGTGTCCTCAATAGAGGGCGGCATCTCACAGCGGCCACCCTTGTCCATGACATGCCATCTTCCGCCATCGAACAGGAGGCACGTGTCCTCCATGCGGCTGAAAATGTCTGCGTTGTCCGCGGTGCGTGATGCGGATTGCCGCGGTGTTTCCCCTCCGTCACGGATCTTTGAAAAACAGTGGACGGCATCGCCGGTTCCTGTCCATTTTCCATAGGGTGACGGTCCCAGTACATGTATGTCGCCCAGCGATAGCAGGGCATCCACCCGTTTGTCATTGGGATAGAACACCCGGAGTTTCCTCACAAGGTCTTTTGAAAACGTCTCGTGGAGCGCCTTGATGTGCCGGACACTGCCGTCCGGCAACAGTTTTCCGATTTGTATGCTCATAATAGTGCTATCTCTTGTTGTTGAAGTATAGCCGGGTCGTCCTTCTTTCGATTGACAGTCCGGCTTGGAAATTATGATTTACAGGAGTCTTCGGACTGGTATCCGGCCATGTCCGGCCCGGAACCGCGTGTCATTCCGTCCTGTCGTCTTCCCGTCTTTTTCATTTTCAGTTCCCTGCCGGTTACCGTGCGGCAGAGCGGCAGTTTCCCGGAAGCGGTTTGCTTGCATCCCTCAACGAGCCGTCCTTCGGACACCATTTTCCCGTACATTTCCCTGATATAGCGGTATGCCGGGGAGGAGTTCGAATAAACGGACTCCCCACGGAGTGTCTTGACACGCAGCTTTTCGACAGTATTTCCAGCACCTGCTCCCGGCTCTTGTACAGGTTACGGCGCTTGGTGCGGAAGGCGTCGAGAAAGACACCTCCGATAGTCATGTCATGAGTCTCGTGGTAATACGCGAGTTCTTCCTCCTCCGTCAGGTCAAGAATCTCGCCGTAAGTGTCAGTACGCAGGTACTGGAAGGTCGTTCCTTGTGTCAGAATCTTCTCGATAAGCTCCATGTGCTCTTTAAGAACAGGGCCCGATAACGATTGGGGATGACAGTACAGGCATGTCTTTCCGAGGTACACCTCGGGACAACCGTCTTTGTATTTGTTTTCCTTGATGCTGAACCCTGTTTCCGTGAAAAGGCGCTTTACCTCGTCGAAAAAGCGTCCGGCTTTCTCTTCCGGCATGCGACCGCCGTCATAGCCGGACTCGACGCGGAAGTATGTGTCGATATATATCGGTGTGTCCATTCGCAGTTTTGATTTTGATATGTTATATAAAGCATAGCCCGGAACTTCCCGTTTGGGATCCGGGCATCGTTGAAAATATTCTCATAGATGTATGGAATCGAACACTTTGTCGATGTCCTCCTGTGCCAGCCCGATATAGCGCCGGGTGGTTTCCAGGTTGGAATGCCGGAATATCTGGTTGAGCAGGATCAGGCCCTCGGCCGAGCGTCCCATCAGCTCGTAGACGTACCGTCCGAAAGTTTTGCGGAAGGTATGCGTGGAGAATGCCCTGATCGGCAGCCTATACCTTATCCGGAATATCTTTAGCAGCCTGTTGATATATTCCAGTGAATAAGGTTTCCCGGTACGTGGGCTGAGGAAGATGTACTGTTCGGGGTCGGGGTGCCCGAGCATCTCGTACAGGAAACGGTTCTTCTCCTGCACGTCCCTGTTGAACTTGATCAGGCGGTTTTTCTTTGTTTTCTGCTCGACGCGGGTCATGGCGCTTTTCCCCAGGATGTCTTTCCAGCGCAGGGTCCTCACGTCGGAGGCCCTGCATGCCGTGCAGAACGACAACCAGCAGTAGGTCTCCCACAGGAACTTGCCGTCTTTCTCAAGCCCGCGGACCAGCCTGTTATATTCTGCTATGGGCAGGTAGTCGGCTGTCGTCAGTTGTCCCTTGATTCTTGTCATGCGGCAGCCTTTTAAGATTTCGGCAACCCTTCCGAGAGCATTAGCTCGGCCAGCGCCCCGTTCTGAGGAATCATCGCCGGGATGTCCGTACGTCCGGGCTTGTAGATTTCGGTTGCCACGTTATAGATATCCCACGCCGTGAGCGTCTTCTTCTCTTCGGCGAGTTTGAGCAGGTCCTCGGTGAAGATCGATATTTGGGACTGGTTCAGGGGATAGGTCTCCACCTTGGACGAAAGACGCTTGTCGGAACTGTCATGCGATACGCGCAATGCTGTCAACAATCCGATGTAGGCGTACATCTCCACCGGGGTAATCACTTTCGCTTTCAGGCGGCGGATGAGTTCCCTGTCCTCGTTCATCTGTACCTCGAAGTTCGAGAGCCACTCGTCTACACGACCGAAAAGCTCTTCGGTGGTGACTTTGTCTTTCCCGTAGTTCGACACGCTGCGTTCGGGGGAGAGGATGCACTGGTTGTGGCATACCCTGACGCACGGGCCGATGGCCGCCTGGATGCCGTCCTGATGGAAGGCGATAACAAGCGTCGTGGTCAGCTCGTCCGTTTCCCATTCCTTGATGCGAATGGTCGTATAAACGCGGCGCAGGATATGCGCCTCGACGGCCATTACCCCGTACTTTTGTTCCACCTGGGGCAGGACGACCACGCCGGGCTGTGCCTTGTTCTTGTTCTGGGCGGCGAAGATTTCCTCCACCTCGTAATTCAAGTTGTGTTTCTGGCAGATGCCCGCCATGCGCTCTATCACCTCGTAATGGTAGATTCCCTTGAGCGGGTTGCCATAGATGTCATTTTCTTTTGTGTGCGCCGGAGCGTGTCGAGCGTCATCACCTCGACGTTGTTGTTCTGGAAATCGAACTGCTCGGGGGCAGCCGTTGTTGCTAATGCTGTTGCCATAATGATTGGTGTTAAAAAGTTATACAATAAGAAAGGCGGTGAACTGTTGTTCATCGCCTTCCAAAGGATTCATTTTGCGGTTTCAGGCAGGTAACACCTGCATATCAGGTCCGTGATACTCGGGTAATACACGTTGCCATAAGTTCCGTATGGTCCGAAACGGGCAAGGAAGCGGAAGTAAAAAAATCTACCGGACGCCGGTAGCTCGTCTGTATTTTGGTTTTCAGCAGGCGGTAGGCGTATCCGTCAGAATTTTCCACCTTGACCTTGCGCCCGTTGAAATAATAGTTTCCCTCCTCATCTGAAGAAAACGATACCTCTTCCTTTGCCGGACACTCGCTGGCAACGACCCGGAAGAAGTCCCCAGAGAGCGGCAATCCTGGTATTCTACCGGAATCGTATCGCCCTCTCGCAGTTTCACGTCCAGCTTGTCAAGCAGTGTCTTGATGGCGGGTGTGTAGATATTTTTGGATTGGAAGCATCTTGTATCCCGCCAGTATTTTTCGAAAAGAGAGCCGGTTTCAAGGAGCAGTGACAGGGTTTCACGCGCTGTCTGTGGTTTATCGGCCAGATACGGAATATACTCGGTCACCAGTATGGAAAGTGAAAGATACTCCTCCGGTTGCAGTTCGCTCTTCTGGTGCAGGTTACAGTGCCTCTCGAGCAGGGAGTCGATGTCGGCTTCCCGCAAGCTTTCGTCCGTCCATGCCAGGCAACCTTCTCTCTTGCAGGCGGGACATTTATCCGCTCCATACGGCAGGAGCATCACCTTGCCGCAATCGGAACAGGTGACCAGGTCGCCTCGTTCCGTATAAACATCTACCGTTTCCATTCTCAATCCTCCGCGTAAGGCCATTCAAGGCGGCAGCCATTGCATACAGCCACGCCCTCGTCACTCAGAATGTCAATATCTGTACCCCCACATTCGGGGCATACCGGTGCCTTTTTCTTGTCCATTCGTCGATTTGTCATTTCTTCCGTCAGAAGCAGCGGCACCCAGTATGCCGATGTGCCGAAATCCCTCATCCCGTTTTCATCCTGTATGGGTTCACAACCTTTCGTTCCCATGTATTTCTGGGAGTCCGGCCAGCATACGGCACGATAACACTTGTCCCGATCGGGAGATTTGCCGGTATGGCGGATATAGTCTTCCTCGGACACGTAAAGCGCCCCGTTGTCCCCGCTTTCCCATGTTGGGTAACCGGTTCCTTCTTCCTCGAAAGGGGCACTGTCCTCGGGAAATTCCACGAGCACATACAGTATGTCATCCCATGCCAGGGAACACTCGTCGCAGTGGAACCGGCTTTCGTGAATATTATAACGGATATTTTCCGAATTGCATTTCGGACAGATAATATCTTTGTTTTTTACTTTCGGAAAACCCAGAATTTCTCCGGCGATAATTTCCATACTGGGCCAGAACAACTGTTCATAGTAATCGTTCGCCATCTTTTCCGCCAGGTTCTGCATGTCGCCATCGCTGATCTTTTTCACATCGAAACCTTTCCCTTCCAGGTCATCGCGGTGGACGGACGTGATGGGGAAATACCCGGCGTTCAGTTCCCGGATAAATTGTCTTTCTTCTTCTGTTGGTTCGGGTAGGCTATTCAAATAGTCCCTGAGTCGTTGATAAAGTTCTCTTACCATAATTTTATTTCTTTAGATTTAAAATCCAAACAAGGTTGGATAATTCATTAATAGTATTATCTGCCCATGCACCTAATTGGAGTATGAAGGGGCTGGAATCATCTATGACCGCTTCAAGGCAGGCTGTTTGCTCATAGTTGTTTTTTGTTCAAATGAAAGTATCCGGCCTGAACATTTTCACCATTGGCAAAACAGATTGCCACATAAAGACTGTTTCAAACAGTGATACAATAAGAAATAGCCCCGGTGCTTGCTTTTTTGATTATATTATTTTATCTTTGATAAATGTCTAACCTAAAAATCACGCCATGAAAATTTTAACCTTTTTCCATCTTTTATTTTTTTTACTTTTAGTCAGTGGTTGTAATAATTCAGATGTGCCAGTTGATCCCATTCCCCAGCTTATTGAAATCTCCGAAAAAGATACGGACATGGAGCTGAATGCTTTTTTTTTCTTGCCGTTGACAGTCTTAATGATAATTATCTTCCTTATACTACGCGCACCAATATTAGGAAATGGGGAAGCCGATTTTTATCCGCAGTTGTTGACGCTTCTGTCGGTGCTGTGGCTTCAGCGGCCACTACTCCCATAGGAGGAACAATTATAGGCACAGGAGCTTCATGGGCATATGAGGAATATTTGGGTAATATTCTGGACAAAGTTGAAAGCAGTTCGTCCGCTGGAACCGACAATCAAGCCTTTGTTTCAATGGTTATACTCGCACCCGAAAGAGGAAATATGACGTTTGTTGATTCTGTCGGTTATTATCATAATATGCTGTTGGCAGAGATCGCAAAATCGGGTAAGACATATCTTGATCAGAACGGTGAGGCAGACATAGAAGAGTTATTTACAGATATAACAGCTATGCTTGATGAAAAAAAAAAACAGGTACATTCTGGAGCTTCAGCTCAAAATGAACTTGCAGCCTTTTCCTCCCCTGTAGCTATTTTTATAAACACGCTCAATCCAGATGATGAACAGACTCTCGACAAGAGTTTTGCAAGTTTTGAGTCGGAAGGTGAAGCATTAGGGATATCTGCAAAGGAGCTCAGTAGCATAAAAGAAATATGTAGTAAGATATCAAATGTCATACTCTACTTGGAAAATGAAAAGACCATAGAATATGGAAAAAACTTTATAAGATCATAGATGATTCTAATATTTCGGAAACACAAAAGCAAAGCTTTAAAATTCTGGATAACATTATAGTGAATAGTAAACTTTATTGGACAACAGTCCAATGATATATTAACTTTTATCTATATTTTCCATATGAAAACAATACAGGTCAGCTTCAAATATAAGTTGTGGTATATGCTGGGGCTTCTGGCTGTTTATTTTACATATCTTTTTGCTTGTTATGTGGTAACCCGTAACGTCACGGAGACTTTGTACAATGTGCCTGTTTGGGGAATTCCCAGTCTTTTTATCTACTATATTCTCATCCATAGGATGAAAATAATGGTTACAGACGGAGGAGAACTGGTCTACAAACCGTCCAACAGTCTTTTCTGTGAAACAATTGATATTCAGAAAATAGACAGCGCCTCTCTGGAGAGGGGTTCCTGATTACCAGGGCGGTTATCCGTTACAACGGTAAAGAGCGTGCATTCCTATATCCGCAGGATGCTCCCGCTTTTTGGAATTGCTGCAATCCTTTCGTGAAGAGAGCTGTGATACGAAATCCCTACAAAAATAAAACTCACAGTGGAATGCTGAATCTCCGTTTAACTCATGAATCAGGAGAAAAACGAGAACCGACTACAAGAGGGAGTTTACCGGATAATTCGTTTTTTTATTTATTCATTACCGGGCTGGGCTACAATGATGACCAATGATTGATTTCCTGCATTCTTTTGTAAAAGTGTTCGTCCTCCAGCCAGCGGTCGAAGTCGTCAAGCTGTTCCTCTTCGTTTTGGAATCCACCAAATTCATGCAGGCGTTCGGTTTTGTAAGTCTGTAACTCCTGTCCGTCCGGGATGCGCTGCTCCCGGATGATGTTCAATGCCAAATTCCTATCCATTGTCGCCCTCCTTATTTTTCTTATATTTGGACAGCAGAGTTTTCATGGACCAACCGCAAAGAGCCATTAGCAATCCTTCACAATCATCTATACGGTAGGAACTTATCAAGTCTCTCGCCTTATGGCGGCAAGTTTCATCATCGCTGTTTATCTCTCCCAAAAGCGTTTCAATAAAAGTTTCACAATTCTCTTCCGAGGCAAGAACATCTTCCATGGTCTCATAGCTGTCCGTTTCTTCTACTGACGTTTCTGGGGAACCGGCATGATTATGCTTTATAGTGGACAGATATATGTTACCAATCTGCGTCGGAACTTTTTTCCGATAGAATCTGTCAATTGACAAAATGTAGTCTTCAGTTTCCCAAGCAGTTTTCGCATGATGTTCAGAAAATTCTTTGGCCCATTCAACGATATCGGCCATGACCGCACGGGAATCCTTGTCTTTGCAGAGGTCGTCCGCCCCGGCATTATAGGCCAGATCAGCAACGGTTTCCAACAATTTGAAAACGCCATTACGGTCTTTACCATTGGAACGCAGCCATAAGTCCACGTCAATGGTATCCTCTTCCGTTGTCCCGTTATGCAAGCACAGACACTGCCCGTTGCCGTCATAGCATACGAGGACCGGCCGTTTGGTGTCGGGACATATCCGTACCAGCAGTTCATTGGGGGCAAGTGTTTCGGTGTCACGCCCATTGAGCATTGTAGAAAGCGCCTGGTTGACCAGACTTAGGATTTCCAATTCCTCCTTTGTTCCGGAAGGCTTGGAAACCAACAGGTTCTGTATGCGTTTAAGAAGATTGTAAACCATGAGTCAATAATTGTTATGTTCTTTCCAGATTTTACGTTTCTCGTCGTAGTTCTTGTTGCCCCACCATATATTGCAGGCTTTTTACAAATGCCTGACGCTTGTTCTGACGGTAGCCTGTAATCTTCTCCATCTGATTTGAATCCAGCGAATCCCACCATTCCTGCATACATCCCTTAAATTCTTTAAGCGTGGTAAAGGGCAGATGAACCTCGCATTCGTCACACCAGTTGTCATCACGGTCAATGCCCGTAGTGCCAATGAATATGCGGGTATTCAGATCTACCCATGCCTGTGTCTGGATATTGTCTGAACCGCACTCGTCACATACGGTAATCCCGTCGTCATCAGTATCATCAGGGATAAACCCGTATTCTTCCAGCCAGTGGGTGATATTGAGCAGTCCTTCGGTCTGTACGTTTTCGGCAGGCTCATCAAAATCCTCGCCGGCCTCACCGTTGAGCGTGCAGAGCAGTTTGCCGTTCCCGTCGATGAAAAGTTCATAAACTGTCGCACCTTCGTAACCGCCGTATCCGTAAAAAACGGGATTATGGACCACCACTATCGGGGAGGTTTCATACTCCGGTGATTCCGATTCCCGGTAATGTACGCCACGGTTACGGTAAAACGTGCCGATAATATTGTTCTCTTTTTCCACGGCATGGCGAATTTTCCTCAAAAGTGATTCTCTGATAGAGATGACACTGAGTTGCACATAATCCTTACGGATACGCCTGTACATGATCAGTTGCATGCAGCAGAAACCGCGTTCCTCTCGTTTCCGGTCATGAAGGTTGGCCAGCCCGTTATCTTTAGGTTTCATACAGGTTTGATGTTACGGCAGGTTCGCCCGAAAACGCCCTCATGGCATATCATTAAAACCATGAGACATGCACATAGGCATCGCTTTGGTCACTGCCGTTGATTAGACAATCAAGTACTTCGATAAACTTCTCCCGCTTCATCCCGACCTTCGCCAGGCAGGAATAAAATTCTTCGGCATTCTGCCGGAAGGTTTCATCCTGTTCTGAGATATGTTTTCTAAGCTGCTGCAGACCCGAACGGGCTATTTCGAAGTCATCAGTATAGGCGTCTTCCGCGGAGTTATCAACTTCGAACATTGTCAGGATATCATAAAAGATATCCTGCCCGTCCCCGCCATACATACCCGGATATTTGTATTCGATTTGCCAAACTCTGGCTACATGTAGGTTTCTGGCCATTATCTTTTCATTTTTCGGATTTGTTGTCTTATGCAGTGCAGCATCGATTCGATACCGCGGATGCTTTCCTCGTTCTCTTTCAGTTTGTAATAGTAGGCGTTCGCTTCGTCGTAGTCTTCCCGTGCCTTGCGCAACCTGCATTCCTTGGCATCACGGACCTGTTCATGGGACAGGTCGTAACCGATGAACTCGTCCATGAAATAGGAAACCGTACGCCCGTAATAGTGGTCCGTGCGGGTTTCCACCGCAGTACGGATGATGTCGTCGCATCGCCTTCCGAGTGTCCGGAGCACGTCGCTGATATGCCGGTCATGGTACTCGTAACCGAAGAAACGGATATACCATTCGTGTTCCTGCCGGTTTGTCTTCCCCGCGTAATACTCGTACCATCGGGCGTCACACTTGGTGTGCCTCTGGGTAACCTTGAATATGGCGTACTCTTCACCGATCCATGTAAAACGTGAGAGTATCTCGCTCGCTTCTTCCTCATAGTAGCTATCCCGCCAATTCAATTCTTCGGTCTGGCTGAGCGGGAAGAATGACTGTTTGGTAATCCACTGCCCGAAACCTTTGTGCGTGACATGCGGAAGCACTTTCACGACCTTGCTCCATGCCTCGTTGCAGGCTTCGTCCAGTGAAGGGAAACTTTCGGGAAAGCGTTCCCTGTCTGTTCCGTCTCGCAACACCTCGTTCCAATCCTTGTCGCAGACAATGAGGGTGAGGTCCTCCCTCACATGACAGTCGCGTTCGCAATAGCCGTAAGGAGCATCGCAGAGCGTGTACCACTCCTTCGGTCCATAACCGTCATCGCGGCCCAGATAACGTCCGGGCTTGCCCTTCCCTGTCTGCACCTCCCACACTTCCGTGCAGTTTCCACGGTCGATATGGTGCAGACGTACCCTGATTTCCTTATAATCCCGTTTTTCTTCCATATCATTTATTTTTAGGATGGCTCGTCTTCTCTTTTTCGAGAATCCGGTAGATCTCTTCAAGGTCATGCTCGTTGTCTATCGGTTGCCCGTATTCCGTATCCACGATGACCACCCCGGCATTGGCAAAGTGACATCCTGCTATCGTCTTGTCATAGTCGCTCCATTCAGGATCGATTTCTGTTACCGTGTCAAATTCAAGTCCGTATGATGTCTTCATTGTATTTCCAGTTATTATGCGTATTTTTCTATTTTATGCTGCCGCTTTGTTCAGCCCGTCGATAATATGCCTGCATTCGGCTTCCAGCTCTTTCAGACATTCCGTACCATAGAATCCCCAACAACTGTCCAGTTCATTGTCATCGTCACTTTCCGGCATGATGCGAAACCCGAAAACTTCCCCGGTATAGTAGTTGTCAAGGGTACTGATTTCGTCTTGCAGGTATCCCTCGATCCGCTTCCTGCGTTTCGCGGTGATGTTCTTCCACCCGTATTCCTGGCACACCTTGTCCAACGGTACCACGATGATTCCGAAAATCCGGAATCCCACGGGCAGCTGAACGGCGAGGTGGATATTGTAATGCCTCCATGGTCGTAGAGGTAGACCGGCAGGGCGATATATTCTTTCAGGAACGATTCCCGGAAATTTCCGATATGCCCTTCAAAAACCTTGTCGATATCGAAGTGGTCATCGAACTCCTTCTCCGGGCGGTAGCGACGATGTGCCGTATAAAGCGTACCGAGATTGTCATACGCTTCACGCGGGCTTCGGGCGTCATCATCATAGTAGATGTTGATGTGATACCCGTTATATTTGATTTGATTATATAGGTTCATTTGCCTGGGTATTATGTCTTGTTACAAAGTCTTACAAATTGTTCCGTAATCTCGTCCCGCTCGAACTCGTCGCAGTTTAGGTCGAAGAATATACCCGAAGCCGCGAGTATGTCATGGGCTTCCCCGTAGGTGAGGTCGTTCCTGTGCCTGTATCTGTCCACCATGTCCCGATGTTCGGCTTCCACCCGGTCGTGCAGCCTCATTTGATACTGCCTGTACCATGCGGGGAACTGTTCCTTGGAAACCATATGTTCCAGCTGCAAGTCCCGGTATCTTCCCGGTGCCAGTAGGATGTAGCTGTCAATGTAGGACTTCGCCTCGGCTATGATTCCCTCCCTGGTGAAGGGACGGTGGGAGCGTGCCGTGAAATGCACCCATCCGTCATGCAGCGGGTGTTCGATTTCAATCTGCACACCCTGCCTCCTAACATGTACCACGATATAGGCGGTCTGGCCGAGGAACATATCGTCCTTGAGGCTCACTTCCCGGCAGGCCGGCGGGTCAACATGGATGTAGTGATCCTGCTTTGCGCCCCCGAGGAACCTTTCAAGCTGCCGCATCGACTGGCAGTAGATGAATGTCCCCACGCGGCACTGGCCGCGGCGGATGTCGCCGTAATAGTACTTTCTTGCCCTTGTTCCGGTAATGCGGGACTCGTCCGATGCCTCGAAATAGCTCCGGTAGGTATCGTCCGTACGACAGAAATCATATATTTCCTGAAAAGTCCTTGTTTTCATTTGTTACTCTCTTTTTATGTATTGTCTTCTTCCGGCGGGGAAATTCCCCGTCCTGTAAAATATCTCTCCGAGACGGTCAGCCTGTTCCGCCAGACCTCTCTTCTGGACAGCCGACACGGCATCGCATGCGGCCTTTTCGTACATGCCCAGCAGTACCGCCTCGGGCAGGCGTTTCGTCCGCCACACCTCCTGTGCGATGGCGAGCATTTCCACCTCGCAGCCCAGATGGGCGGCTGTGAGGATAATGACGGCATTGCCGATAAAGTTCGGTATGCGTTCTTCCTGTTGTTCTCCTTTCATTATTCCGTGCCTTTAATCCATTTCGAACTCGTCTTCATAAATCTCGATCTCTTTCCCGCTCTCGCAGATGCGTACCAACCAGGTGTATTGGAGCTGTTCCACCAGCTCTATGCGGCGATAGCCCTTGTAGGGCGCTTTCAATGTTGCAATGTCTCCCGGTTGCATATCAGACGGGTATTTCAAATTGGACCTGGAAATGGAACTCGCTTATCAGGCTGCGGATGTACGGTACTGATTTCGGATCCTCCCCGTAAGGATAGAAGATGGTCCGGCAGCGCGTCAGGCATCGGATACCCTGTTTTCGTAACCGGTGCAGCAGGTAAGCCCTGCGTCGTAGTTGTTTCTTGCTCATCGTATAAAGGATTATGTCGTTTTGATTAGAATAGTGGTGTGGTTGTCAAGCGGGGGCATCTCTTTACGTTTTCGATGTAATGCCACCATTGAAAGATGCTCATCTTGTGTTAACAGGGATGAGCATTATTTCAATGGAGGGAGTACTGATTTATTCTGACCCGCCACACCGTGCCGCCTACCGGGCGGATGGAGATGACGGCCTACTTCTTACGCCATGCCGCCATCTTCTTTTTGATGTTGATATTGTTGTCCGCCAGCATTTTTTTCAGGACTGCCAGCAACCGCCATCCTTCTCCGTTTTTATACTCTTCCGCTTTAGCCGACAGGAACGCCAGTGACTGGTACTTGTCCAGACGCCGACCCCGGTCATTGACAGCCGTGCAGCCATGGAAACGGATCAGGTTCTGCATGGTAAAGAACGCCCCGGCGCCCTTATAGGCGTCCATCCATGCCTTGCTTTGAGGAGTGCTCCATGGCAACCGGATACGGCGGTCATTGAACTGTCTGACCGCGTTGTAAAGCTGTGTGGCATCCAGCGCGTGCCTGATGTGGGTTATCGCGATGGAAAGCGGGTAGTACAGTTTGGATTGCAGGTCCTCCACGAAAATATTACGGTCGTGTACACGCTTGTAGGGAACTCCCTTTTTCTTGTTTCCAGGTTGCCCACGTGTTTTTCAGCGCGTTGACATAGTCGCTCGCGATGGCCAAAACCACGTCACGGTTGAACCAGCGGTTTCTCTCGACAAAACCCGTGATGTCCTTGTATTCCATCTTCATCTGGGCGTACAGCTCGTTCAAGAGCATTTTCCACTGGTAATCGTAGCCTTTCCGGTGAATCATCTCGGTCACCCCTGCCGGCTCTTTTTCACGGTAATGCGTATATGACATCATGTGGAACATCTGCGCCATGACCCACCGGCGGAAGAGGCGGTTGTTGGGAACGGTACCCTGTGCCATGATGCTGCCGAATATCGGGTCATTGTCATCCAGGATGGTAAGTTTCCCGTCCTTGTTGGAGGCGACGTACTCGCCACCCTCGGCTCCCTGCATGGCGAACAGGCAGCTCACGTCCACACCGGCGCCTCGGAGTGCCTCGATACGCTCCCGCGCCCCTTTGGGAAGTCCGGCAGGAGAATTATGGCCGGCCACCACCGGATAGACGGTGCCCAAACCCGAATTCTTGCCGATAACAGTACCCGTGGCGGTAAATTCCTTGTCCGCGATGGCGAATTCCGTGCCGCATCCGGGACACAGGACTTTTGTCTCTTGTTTCTTTCTGCTCATTGTGAATTTGTTAATAGTTGATTACTTCCGGGCTCCACCCATTCTCTGAGTATCACCAGGTCCTTGTCTTTTTCGCTTTGCCAGAACCATTTGCCCATCGTTTCGGGATTCCATGTGAACCCGCCCATAATCCGGCAGAGGATATAGAATTCCAGCTCGAATTGAGCGGTGTCCCGGTGTTGCCCGTACAGCATGTCCCCGTCCTCGAGGTCACTTTCGGGCAATGCCATGAAATACCGGCGGGACTTGCTCTGGCTACGCTCCGATGGTATCGAATGTTTATAGCGGCGGTACAACTCCTCCACATCCGTGAAAAAATCCCCGCAGCCGTACTCCGGCAACCACGGAGCGCCATCATGCCTGCCGTTCCGTATCATGTGTCTCCCGTTTACTTTTAAACTTCTGGACTGGAAATCAATCCGGAAATTTGCGCCGTTCTCTATGGCGGTGACGGTTTCTCGGTAAATATCTTCCATTTTCTCACCTGTTTACAATTAATGGCACTCAAACCCCTAGCGCGTATCTTTATAGTCCTGATAAATACAGTAGGACTTCGGTCCTGAACCAGGTAGTAGCCTGGCTCAGGACCAAGCTTGAATACTGTATCTTGAATTTGGGTCCCTCGTGCATATGCGGTCGCGCTACCCTTCTGTTCAGGGGGCTCATCCGGACGGCACATCCCTTTAAAAACCTGATACGGGCCGCGAGTACGGCTGGAACCTGTGTCATCTGTCGTGTTAGCAAGAGATAACAAAGGTTCCAGCCGTGTAAATCGCGGCTCTGTTGAAATCCCGGCCTTGCCCCCTTTGCCCTATGCTGTTCTTTTTGCGGTTCCCGGAATGCCGGCACGTTCCTTTACAGGTCCGATGTCTGCTGTGGCGGAAGCCGGAATGGCGCCGTCGTATGACGTTAGGGATACGACGGCGCGATACGGGCTTATCGGGGACAGCGGGCTGAATCCATTCCCCCGAACCGCACGTTCCCGTGCTGGAAAAGACTGAAAGTTCTCATAATACCGGCACATGGCTTTATGCTTCCGATGTATCCCGCGTATGGGTCTTCTGCGGAGTCCGAAGGCGACGGTCAGCCGCCTTCAGACTCGGAAAGAAGACGTCGGTACGCGGGATGCCCAAACCTATTCCTTGAACTTTCCCGGTGTGCTCCGGTAACGGGTGCGGGACAGACGGCACATGACTCTAATTTCCCGATACATTACAGGCGCAGCCAGAATCAAGGTGGGATTAACTGGCTGTTAGACCGGTTAATTCCGATATGGATTCTGGTTATAAGCCTGTAACGTTGAATAACCTGCCCGTCCACCCGTTCTGCCGTGTGCCCGGCGTAACTTATAGCGATGCCACCGGCGTATTGTACACCGCCCGGCTGGTCAGAAGGGCGTTACGCATGCAGCCGACAGTCAGGTAACCCGGTATGTCCCGGTCTGTTTTATCGCGGTTGGCCTTCACGTTGCGTCCCCGTCCCCGGACGATGCAGCCATCCGGTTTGGTTCGGACATATCCCAGACCGCCGATCTTGCACCTGCCCGTCTGAATGGCTCTAAAGCAGTCCATCACGAACTTGTTCAGCTCGTTGAGGTCACTCTTCACATTACAGACCGGCAATACCTGTATCGCCCAGCTGAACTCGCCCTTGTACAGGTAACGGTTCACGGCGTCCACGGCTTTTGCCAGTGTCGTGTCCCGGCAGCGGATTGTCCGCCGCTCGATCTCGTGCTGGAAGGTCTTGATGCGTGATGACGAGCGAGACCATGCCGCCCTTGATACTGAATCCTAAGAACTTGAACCAGACATCGGCTGCCAGGTATTCCACTTTCTTGGGATTTAGCTTCATGGATTTATCTTCCAGGCGTTTTTGGAGTGTGTCCATCGCTTTTCATAATCCTTGCCGATAAAAAAGCATATCGTCGGAATACCGGACGTAGTAGCCGTTCATTTGTGACAGTTCCCTGTCTAGGTCGTAGAGCAGTACATCCGCCAGCCAGCTAGCCACAGCACAACCCTGTTTCAAGGATTGATACTTGCTTTGCAACCGGTTATCTTCATCGAAATAGAGGTCCGAGTGGTAATATTTCCTAAGTACGTCTATCAGGGCAGACTGGCCGTGTTTGGCCTCCACCTTGTCGAACGCCTCGTCGATGAACCGTATCGGAACACTGTCGAAGTATTTGGAAAGGTCGGACTTCCAGCCCAGACAGCCGCTATTGCCGGTTTCTGTCATCCGGTGGCTGACTTCCGTAACTACCTTGCCGCACCCTATACCGGTCTGGTAGGACTTGCACGAAGAGTGCAGCATCTCCGGCATCAACTCGAAGAGCAGGTCGTTGGCGATACCCAGTACTACGCGGTCCATCGGCTCGTTTACGTACACTGTGCGGAACTCACCGTTGTCCTTGGGTATCTGCGCCGTGTGGGGAGGGGAAATCTCGTACTTTCCCCGGCGCATGGCATAGGCCATCGCCATACGGGTATGCTCGTCGGTCAGCCGAATAAGTTGGTCTTTCCTAATGTCTTTCAGCACGCCTTTCTCAATGGCCTTCGTCCACTGGCCTATGTCGAAGAACATTTGCAATATCTTGTCTTCATTCATGGCACTCAAAACTTTTTTGGGAAAGGATAAAATTCAGTATGTCCATGCCGGATTCTACGTCACATTCCTGCTCGTACTCCTCGCCCGTGTAGTAACTGTAACCCATGATGAAGATTTTCCCGTCTTTCCGGAGCGACGCGTTCGTGATGACCAGTTCCACGGGGTCACGGTCCACAACATGGAGATAGGTCGAGGATTGTTCACCGTTGTCATCAAGGCTGCCGCCACACTCGGAAAGCAGCTTCACGGACAGGGCGTAACATTTTTCATTCAGGGCTTTCTCCGCCACGTGATGGTTGTTCATCTCTTCCGTAAGTGTTCGGATGCGGTCACCGCGTCTCTGCTCGGGAACCGGTTCGAAAGCGGTTTCGAACATCCAGACGGGCATCCATTTATGGAAGACGGCGGGTCCCAAGCGGCATATGTAAACTTCATCGTTCTCTTTCTCCGTCTCCGGGATATCCATTCCCGAGGCTCGTGCTGCCGCTACGCTCATGCGCTCGAAACCGCCGAGGCAGGAAGGTGCCGACTTCAAACGGTAGGGACGGATGTTTCCTACAGGGACACCCATTGACATAAGTAGCATCCCCTTAAAAGTGTCGGTAACGGGAGTGGTTTGCTGTTTGTTCATTCTTTTATTCATTTTCTGGTCTTTGTACATACATTATGATTTCTCACGCATCCTCCGCAAGGGCCACAAGCCGCTCTTCCGGCAGCAGGAACTCCTCGTCCGTGAAGTAATAGCAGATTTTCCGGTCCACGGCCTCCGCCTCGTCCGATATGGGTGCGCCGTCTTTGCCGACCAGCACGTCTTGCAGACCCGTTACAGAGACCAGGGTTTTGTATTCCCGCCCGTTCCACGGAACAGCGTCAGTTCCCTGACAAAATATTCCCTGTCATTCCATGTGATAATCTCAAACATTTCCTCCACTTCCGGGAACAGCCGGCACAGGACCGGAAACAGTTTGCAGGCATCGCTCCGGAGCATCAGGAAGACACATTCCATCAGGCATAGTCCGGCATCTTTGAGCATGGGCAGCAATACGTCCGTGCCTGCTCCGTTTGCCTCTGCCACTATCAGGGCTTTCCAGTATCCTTCCTGGAATGAGTCCGTCCAAGGGATGAGTTCGGCTGCCCTGACGGAATAGGAAACCGCGATTTCTTCCGGATTGTCCTCGTCCGTGGAAATCAGTCCTATTTTCGTGTCATCTTCGACAGGCTCCTTTACCGGCAGGCAGACTTTCATTTTCCGGAACGTGTCCGTGTCCTCGTCCGCCCAGTTGACAAAGCCGCCGAATCTTATGAAATCATATCTGCTCATTTGTCATTATTGTTTATTGTTATTTACCTTACAATTCTTCCGGTTCTCCATCGTTGATACTCCGGTAGAAACGGTCTCCGTCCGCCCATTTCTTGGCGGCGATAGCCAGCCCGAACGCTTCCTCTATGGAAAGTCCGTCGGCGGAAGGGCATCAAGGAGTTCTCCCATGCATACATCGTTCTCGCCATACTCTTCCTGCACTTTCCCGAGTGTCATTCTGCCTTTGTCCGTCTTTTTGCGGCGCAAAAGCCTCTGTTGTATCCAATTTATCATGCGGTTCTTTTATTAAAGGAAATCCTTGGCATAACTGCGGGCTTCATTTTTGAGGATGCCATGCCACTTGTCTTTTTAATCCGTATCATGTTCCGGCATTCATTAGTCCATTTTCCAAAATCCGTAATCGGAGCCGTTACCGGGTGGGCGCCGAAATAGTACATCCTCCGGGGAGCAGCTGTCAAGCGTGTCGAACAGCGATTCCAGCAATCCGGCCGCGTCATCGCTGTTCCACCATTCAGCATCCTTTGTCTTCCATGGCATGGGCGGGGACGGCATTCATCACCTGCACGTACTCCGGTGTGTCACGGATAACATCCATGAACACCGGGATCAGGTCTTGCGTACGCATCGTGCTATGGAAATGCTCTCGCCGGGGATGGCATGGATCGGTTCTGTGTCCTCTCGTCTATGAACATGGCATTTAGATAAATGGAAGACGGGTATCTTCCAACATGGAGGCCAGCATTTGACACATCTCGTATGAAGCACGGTTGCGGTCGTCAATGCAGCGTGAATCACGCCCTGCCATAGCGGTAATGGACCGCCTTTACAGTTCTGAAGAATGTCTGTTCCAGTGTCTTATGGAAATAAGGAAGCGCCTGGGCGAAACGTTCGGACTTGAATCCCAAATCGTTCATGGCGTATTCCAGCTGTTTGGCCGCCTTGTACTCGCGCGGCTGTTCTCCAGGCTTTCCGGAATATCACCGAACTGTGCGGCCCGGAGCTGGCGTTCCAGTTCGATGACGGCCACTGAAAGCAGGAGCTTGATGGCAGCGGCATTGCCGATACCGTGTTTCTGCCCGTCAGCGGTATGAAATTCGATCAGGTTTACACTGTCGTTCTCTTGCAATTCTTTGTAGCGCGCGAGAATTTCGCTGAGCGTTTTTGCTTTTCTTTATCCATAATTTTTATCTGATTTGATTGTTGTTGCATATGAGTACATTGCCGACGATGAAGTCTTTCGACGCCGGGTGATGAGCACGGAATATCCTGCTCGCTTCAAGATTGAGGGACAGAGGGATAAGTTTGCCTTCCTCGTTGACGACCATTGTCGTGTTCCCGTCCAGTTCCACCAGTTCGATGTAGCCGCCGACAATCGCCTGCATCTCCTTCAGCGTGAAGTCTGAGCCATTGGCAGGCTGCACGGGTTGGCGTGTTCCGTCCGTTTTGATGATTTCTGTCATGGCTGCTTTGAAATTTTAAGATTCATGACTCGCCAGTATATCCAAAATCTGTTGCAAGGGGAATTTTTCAGTCCAGAATCGCTCGTCGGTATGTTTGCCGTACGCCCGGTATCTGGCTTCCCCGTTTGCAAATACCGCCAAAATATGGCTGTCCAGCACATTGTCCGGCGGAACCAACCTTTTCAGTTCCGTTTCGGTAAGTTCCACGAAGCACCAGTTATTGTCTTCCGGCAAGTCCTCGCTGCCCAGTATCCCGTCCTCGTCCGGCCGGTAAAAACCAACCGATATGTCATAAAAAGTTTAAAGACTGGAAACTGATGTCATCCTTGAATGGCTTGACGGCTTCCAGCCTGCCGGACTGTGTTCCACTTTTGACAGGTACACGATTGCAAAGTCGCAGCAATCCCATGCACTGTCAGTTCCTGCCTTGAGCAAAAGGTATGGGGTAGGTTCATTTGAGATTTTCATCGTGTTTCCCTCCTTTTATGCCACGCGTGATACCGTTTCACGGTGCGTAGCTGGTTAATGATATGGCTGAAAAGCTCGCGTGAATAGATGCGGTAATGGAACACGGCCGAATACTCACGCACGTTGCCGTGAAAGTCCACATAGGAACGGTCCGGAGCGAAGTCGAACAAGTCGCCCTGGACTTCCAGCGTGTATTTGTTCTGTCGCAGCCAGTCGAAGAACTCGAAGAGGTCCTTCTTTTGGGAGTAGAAAGCGCAGTATTCATAATCGTTCCCGCGCAGGTTCCGCAGCAATGCCGCCAGTTCATTCCGATTACTGCGATCGTAAAAATTCAACCCCCGTCCGTGTGGCGAGATTCCGGAAGAACCGTTTTTTCCCGTCCAGTATGAACGAGTACGGGATATAGGCCACGTTCGACCGATACCATGCCATGTAGCGTACCTCCGGCGTGCCCTTAACGAGGGCGGGACGGCGGTTCAGCCTCTCCGCATGTTCCTGATCTGGCGGGAGAGTTCTCGTCGGAAAGACGTATGGAACGTTCCGCCATGAAGAACCGCTCCTGCGAGCGGAAGCAGAACGGATACAAGTCACCGTAATAAAGGTTCTCCAACGAAGAAATGAGCGTTTTTCCAGCGTGCCGGAGGCAGGCATTCCCACAGGTCGTAGTAGCGTTCCTCCGTAATTTCACGGAAGGGCTTGCATAGTGCCCGGGTATAACGTTTCACAAGCAGTGTCATGCGTCCCGGTGATACAGCGACCAGGTACGGGTTCTTCCCTTTCGCGCAGTGCTTCCAGCGTCTCGGCGAGGTTTCTTCCTTGCCCGGACCCCACAAGATGGGAATAGCTGCACAATATTCGTGTCTTTCCCCTGAAAAGAAACGCTACTGTTCGCTTCCGGGCATCCACACGTCAGCAACTATGGTCACACGATGGCATTTTTCCTTTG